>Ga0185299_10000101_pt1 | contig 271243 bp, 261 predicted proteins | sample PaiPotPPA55metaG_FD_128002 | JGI IMG/M metagenome (GOLD analysis project Ga0185299, IMG submission 128002) | Iron sulfur acid spring bacterial and archeal communities from Banff, Canada, to study Microbial Dark Matter (Phase II) - Paint Pots PPA... ...
TCACGCTCTGCGCCGGAGCGTTTGATCGTTCCCATCGCGTCGCCGGTTGGAGCGAGCAACAAACGGAGCCGCAGCAGGGTCGGCGCTCAAAAATCACTTCGCAAGATTGAGTTGCGACACAGACTCTTCCGCCCTGGGCTAGCTTGTGCCGCGCCTACGGCGCTCGCGCTGCGCCTGCAATCGTCACGATAACGCGTGAGTGGGCATGTGCCGCGGTAATAACTGGTGGTAAAACACGGGGCGCGGTTTGCCAAGCATCGCGAGGCGCGCTGATTGTTACTTGGGGCACAGGCCCTTCGTTCCTCAGGGTAAACAAGATTGCCTGTGCTACTGAGACGCAACGGCAAAAGAGCCGGCTGGAAGCTCGCGGTACGAAAGGCAAAACACGGGCGCGTCACGCAACACCCTCGCTGCAGCGCGTTGACTCAGCGCGGGCAACTTCGGGCATAATGACGCTTCATGGCTGACGCTGACCCTTACATTGGGCGCATCATTTCGCATTACCGCATCGTTGAACGCGTGGGCGGCGGCGGAATGGGCGTGGTGTATCGCGCTGAGGACACGAAGCTGCGGCGCCAGGTGGCGCTGAAATTTTTGCCGCTGGGCGTGGCCACCGACCCCACGTCGCTCGAGCGCTTCCAGCGCGAGGCGCAAGCTGCGTCGGCGCTGAACCATCCGAACATCTGCACGATTTACGACATCGACGAAGACGCGGGCACGCCGTTCATTGCGATGGAACTGCTCCAGGGCGTCACGCTGAAGCATCGCATCGCGAACGGCCCGCTGCGCATGGACACTCTGCTCGACCTGGCCATCGAAGTGGCCTACGCGCTGGACGCGGCGCACTCGCAAGGCATCATCCATCGCGACATCAAGCCGGCGAATATTTTCGTTACCGACCGCGGCCAGGCGAAGATTCTCGACTTCGGCCTCGCGAAGCAGCTCGCCACCGGGCGCAAAGTAGGCGAAACGATTTCGATGACGGCGAACGTCACGGCCGGCGCGACGGCGCTGCTTGAAACCGATCCGAACCTCACGAGTCCCGGCACCGCGCTTGGCACGGTGGCGTACATGTCGCCCGAACAGGTACGCGGTGAAAAGCTCGACGGGCGCAGCGATCTTTTTTCGTTTGGCATCGTGCTCTACGAAATGGCGACGGCGAAGCAGGCGTTTCCCGGCGCGACGCCCGGCGTGATTTTCAACCAGATTCTCGAGCGCGAGCCGGTGCGGCCGTCACTACTGAATCCGGAAGTGCCGCCGAAGCTCGAAGAAATCATTGAGAAGGCGCTCGAGAAGGATCCCAAGCTGCGTTATCACACCGCCGGCGACATGCGCGCCGATTTGCAGCGGCTGAAGCGCGCCAGCGAATCGGGACGCTCGGGGACGACGCGCGCGGCCGCATCAGCGGAGGTGCCAGAAATTGTGATGCGCGATCTGCAGACGCTGGCGCAGGTGAAGGCGACGGCGCAGGTGCGGGAGCAAATTTTGCAAAGTAGCGCGGCGTCGCGCACGGGTGCGCGGTCAATCTCACAAGGTGCAACTGCTGCGCGTCGCACCACCGAATCGGGCGGCTCAGCCGCTGAAACGGCGGCGCAGCCCGTGCGGCGGAATCGCGGACTCCTCATCGCAGGTATCGTCGGCGTGGCGCTGCTCGCGATCGCCGCGGCCTATGGAGTCTATTCGCTCATCCATCGCGCGGGGCCGGTTCCCTTCCAGCATTTTTCGATCACGCAGGTTTCGAAGAACGGCAAATCGATCGCCGCCGCGATTTCGCCGGACGGCAAATACGTCCTCAGCGTGGTGCTCGACAAAGGCCAGAGCAGCTTGTGGCTCCGGCACATTCCCACCGGCAGCGACACGCAAATCGTTGCGCCGTCCGACGCCTACTACTTCGGCCCGATTTTCGCGCCTGACGGCAATTTCGTCTATTTTCTGAAGCGCGAAAGCGCCACCGCCGACGAAGCGGATCTCTATCGCGCTCCGATTCTCGGAGGCACGCCGCAGCTCACCATTCACGAGGCGGATAGCCCCATCACGTTTTCGCCCGACGGCAAGCGCGTCGCCTACGTGCGCACCGGCCATCCCGATGCGGAGAAGTTCAGCCTGTTGAGCGCGAACGCCGACGGCGGTGACGAAAAACTCCTGGTCGCCGGCCCTCTCACCGATATGCCGAATAACCTCGCATGGACACCGGATGGAAAATCGATTGCTGCGGCCTTGTACCTGGTCGGTGACGAGCTTTCACAGGTGGTGAAAATTGACGTGGTGTCAGGAAAACATCAGAAGCTTGCCGGATTCGCGGATGCCGCGCCGAGTAATTTGTTGTGGATGCCCGGCGGCCAGGGATTATTGCTGACGGCCGAGTCTCGCGGCTCCGGATTCATGCGTGACCAGATCGGATATTTGCCCGCGGGCGAGCCGTCGATTCGTTTTGTGACGCAGGACACGAACAGCTACAACACTCTGCGGCTCTCGGCGGATGGAACGACGCTCTCGGCCATTCAGTCCAAGGAGACATACGCATTTTTCAATTTTCCCGCTGCGGGTGCTGCGTCGAATGCGCCTGCGCCCGTGGGCGTCCGGCAGGACCGCGATATCTACGGATTCGGCTGGGCGCCCGATGGAAAGCTCTACGTGACCGACTGCAGTCGGGAATCCTAAACTACCTTGAATGCAGCAATTTTCACACTCAGTACCGTGGTACTACCGGCGCGGGCGGTGCGAGTACTGCGCGAATGAAACCTTTCCGCTACTGCGCTCTTCGCAGTCCCCTTCTACCCTTTGACGTAGCCAGAGCTGTCTGAGTAAGGGTGGAACAGGGGTCCTAGAGTATGAACGATGGAATGAATTCTTCGCAGCGGCAGGAATCGAATCAAGAATTTGAGTATTGCTTGGACGACATTCTCGCGTCGGCGAATTTCGAGCCCGATCCGCACGCGGTGAACGCGTCGGCCACGGCGACTGCCTCCGGCGCCTCAGCGACCAGATATGGCAGCAACTGGGCCCTTCACGTCGCAGGACGAACTGGCAGCGGCGAGTCTTCAGCGGCACAAAAACCGGCCATTCCGAAAGCCGCCGACGCGCTGCGCAACGAAGCCCCCGATCGCCGCAAGCGCCGTCGCGCGCTGATTTCAGCGCCGGTGCGGGTGCGCGGAATCAACGCCACCGACTCTGTGGTGGACGAAACTTCCACCACGATTGACGTCTCGCGCGCCGGAATCCTTTTCCTCTCGTCGAGCCCGAATTACGCGCGCGGCATGGAAGTCGGAGTGATTTTTCCCTACAGTACGGCGCCCACCGCGCTGCACGCCGAGCAGCAGGGACGTGTTGTACGCGCGTTTGAAACGCCCGAAGGCTGCTACGCTGTGGCAGTCGCGCTCGGCGAAGGCATCGGCGAAGATATTGTCGATTCGTGCGGACGCAAGCTTATAGACGCATCGCCTGTGCCGCAGTCTCCACTGGCGCCGACGGCTGCGACGATCGGGTCGAATGGAGCTGTGCTCTCGCGCGAGCCGAATTCCAGGCGCCCGCTCGTGCTGGTGGTTGACGCCGACGAAATGGTGCGCGCCACGCTGAAAGGCTACCTTGACGGCGAAGGCTATGACGTGATAACCGTGAGCAATTCGCCCGAAGGGCGCGAAGTGATGAAAATCTTCACGCCCGCGCTCGTGATTGCGGAAGTGGAGGGCGAAGGGCTGCCCGGCTACGATTTGTGCGCGCACGTGAAGCAGAGCCCGCGGTTGCAACATGTTCCGGTCCTGCTGACGACGAGCTCCGGCTATCCCAGCGATTACGCCAACGCGCACGCGCTCGGCGCGACGGTGTGCATGACGAAGCCGTACAAGCAGGAGCGCCTCGGGCACGTGGTGCGATTGCTGGCACCCCCGCCGGCGGAGTTTTGCGCGCAGAAAAATGGCGCCCCCGCGCCGCGTCCGGCGGATCCAAGTCGTCGCTGTCGCTACGGCAACGCGAGCAGCAGCGGCGTAAATGACGCAGCGAAGCTCGCCGCCAACGCGAAGCTCGCAGCGAGCCCGCTGAAGCGCCGCATATTTCCGTCGTTCCGCTAGCGCCGCAGTTGTCTTCAAGTGGCACAGGCACTCCTGCCTGTGCGCCGTTCTTACGTGGCAATCTTTCCGATCATGGCTCTCGCACGAAATCGTAGCCAATGAACGCAAGAGGACGGGCTGAAGCCTGTCCCACAAAAAACCCGCTAACGCCTCGGCCTGTGCTACTGGGCTGTACTTCCGTACAGCTTATCAATGCGGCGCGAACTCGCGTGGCGGTCGCGCGGGCAGCACGGCGTCCCGGTAAAATTTCATCATGAGCGGTCCGACCTCGGATAAAGCGATCGGGGAGAAGCCTGGCGCCGGCGCGCCAAGCAGCGCGGATAAGTCTGCGACCACAACGCCAACTTTGGCCGAGAAAAGCGCACAAGCCCTTGGCACCTCAGGGCAGGCAGGAGTGCCTGTGCCACCGAAATCCGAGGCCGCCAGCAATCCCGGCGCTGCATCGTCTCCTCCGACCAAGCCGGGCGCTGCCAAGTCACTCGATCCCACCATCGCGAACGCTACAACCCAGCGCACACTGAAATGCCCGAAGTGCGGCGCCGACGTGCGGGAAGTAGCGCGCTTCTGCCAGCGTTGTCATCACACGATGCGTTACGAGTGCCCGTCGTGCCATCACCAGCAGCGCACGGGCGGCAAGTGCGAAAAATGCGGCATCGATTTTCTGAAGTATATCGCTGCCGTGATGAGCCAGAAGCAGGTGGAATCCGAGGCGATGCGCGACCGCTTAGAGAAGCGTTCTACGCTGATGAAGAATTTGATGTGGCTGCCGTTTACGCTGGGCTTCCCGATCATCCGCGATTATTTCCTGAAGCGTGACCGCAAGAAGTAAGCACCGATGAATTCGGTAGCACAGGCAATCCTGCCTGTGCCACAAGTTGCTACATGCGCGGCGTCGCAAAACGAGAAAACAAAAGAACGTGTTCTTTGATTTTGCAGGTATGGCGCGAGCTGCGACTTGTTTTTACGTTGGCACAGGCCCTTCGGTTCTCAGGGTAAACAGGATTGCCTGTGCTACTGAAACCGCTACTCGCGGACCCGAAAATAGCGCCACGGTGGAAACAAACCGGTGCGCGCGAACTCGCGGCCGACGGCGCGTTTCACTTCCCCGAGCCAGTAATCGAACGTACCTTCCGCCACACCCACCAGCGAAATCGCGCGCCGATAGTCGATGCTGTGCAAAAAGTAAATCTCGAATAGCTTCAGCCTGCCCTTCCATTCCGGACGCCGCAGCGCCGCCCGTCCGATGCGCTCGTAGTCGGCAACGAATTCCGCAGCACGCGCCTGCGCCGGACGCCAGTGGTAGCCTTCGTAGGGCGACTCGGGATCGAGCGCGCGGATCTGGCCCGCGGATTCGGCAAGCCATTCGCGCAAATTGCGGTAACGTCCGTGGCACGAGTCAAAGATTTCGCTCGCCTTCATTCATCGCCTCCTGGGTAGCGCAGGCAATCCTGCCTGTGCTACCGCAAAACCCTCGCGTCGCCTCAATTCTCTTTCCCCGGCTCCGAACCGGCCGCAAGCCAGCCCGCCACGTCGTACGCGTCATACACTCCATGCGCGCAGGCGATCTCCTCCTCCACCACATCGAGGCACGCGTGAAAACATTCGCGCCATCCGCCCATGTAGCCGCGCGCATACTCCTCCGCCAGGCGCTCGCGTTCACGATGCAAGCGCTCCATGTCAAACACCTGCGCGCACTCGAGGCGCGGCGCGCGCACTGCCAACTGCACCCGATAGACGAACTCGCGCAGGGCGCGCAGCAGCCAATTCAACGGACGCGGATAGTACACACCAGTCCGCCGGCGCGGTTCGTACCACGCCATCTGCCACCCGCGCGGCACGATGCCGCCGTGCGTCACTTCCCTTCTGATTCCACGCAGTAATTTCATGGACGCCGCACCTCCGGCCCTGTGCCCGCTCGCAGCTCGCGCCGCACTGCTTCGTCGCGCTCCGCGCGCAACAGCTGCAAAAATTCTCGCGCGTTGTAAGAATAGTGTTCCTTCGCTCCGCCCAAACGACTGCGAATTTCTTCCACACGCGCACGCCTCGCAGCTTCAGAAATTGCGTCGCCTCCGCGATCTGCACTCGCTTCCGCAGTGTCTTCTTCCAGCCCGGAAGGGTTTTCTTCTAAAAAAACGCTCGGATTGTGGATTTCTCTGTGTAAATGCCTGTGGAATTCGCGCCTTTTTTCTTTATCTTTTATTCTTTCTATCGATGAACTAACCATCCGCGCTGGAAACTGCTGAATTTGGGCATTTTGGGGGTCGGTTGTTACGCAATTTGGCGTGGGGGTGGCCGCAACCTGGCGTAACCGCTCCGCAATTCTGCGGGTGGTCTGTGAATATTTTTTGGCCTTGGTAATCCGTACGACTACGCCAGTCGGCGTGGCGCTGGTCTCAATGTAGCCTTCGCGCCGCAGTCGGCGGAACCAGCCCTCGAGCGTGCGCCGGTTGAAGCCGGTCTCTTCCTCGATCTCGCGGTAGCTCACCGGCGCGCCACCCAAAACCCAGCCGATTGAACCAGTTTGGTGTGTCTGCCGCAGGATGAGCCACGAGTAGAGCCAGAGCGCCGAGCCCATGCGCTCGTAGTGACCAGCGTCAAGCAGCACGCCTCTCACGCCGGTGTTGAAATTCTTATCGCGCATCGCGACTGGCTCGCATCTCCGTAGTTTTACCTACTGCGCCTCGCTCCCCTCGGTCGTTTTCCGATCGCGCTGGTTCTTTTCGCCCGCCGGCGTCTCGCAGGCGCTTCTTGTCCTCGCTTTTCAGTAGCGTAGGCTTCAGCCTGCGCCTGCGTAACTCAAGCCGCAGATCGTAAATGCTTGGCTCTGGAGCGCGTTCGTTCCTTTCCTCTACCGTCGCCTCGTCAGCGCCTTTGTCCGTAACTCTTCGGCCTCCCCGCCCCATATCCGCGTTTGTACTCACGACCAATCGCTCGCCTCGTTCCCCACCTGGTACTGCCAACCGTACTCTAGACGGTAATAACGTGTATGATATCTTTGTCGGCAATGCCGCGCTCCAAGGAGGACGCAAAGCAAAACTCGGGGTCGCGAGAGGACGCCATCGACCGGCCTCTCGAATATCTCTTCACTTCGTCCGACGCCTCGATCGAATCCTTTCGTCTCAGCCGTCTTAACGCCGTCGCCAATCTGCGCAAGGAGCTGCACGAAATTTTTGAGGAGTGGGTTGAGGCCGAAGTGCATGCGCGACTGGCGCAATGGCTCCTCGCCCGAAAAAATCCGGAACGCGCCGCGGCCGCCGATCCCGCGGCAATCCACTCCCTCGATCGCCCCGCGGCTCGACGCACTGCTCGGCGAACTGCTCCACTCACTGCCATCCGCTCCATCACTCGCGCCGCCACACTTGACTCGGCTTCCCAGCCCACCCTTGTCAGCGCCGCGGCAGTTGATTCGCCTCTTGCTCGCGTCCCTACGATTGAGCCCTCTGACTCCCCCACCGTTGGCTCCGCTATGAGTAACTCCGTAATAACTGGCTTCGCGATGCAATTTCCAGCGCTCGTTCATTCGCCCGCCATTCACAATCCCAGAAAACCTTCAAAAGCTCTCCTACGCGCTCCGATCAATTCTTCTCGCATTCCGCCTGCGGTGAACAAACAGTCTCGCAATCGCTTTAATCCGCTCCCATTTCCACGGTGCAAGTAGAGACGGAGCGGTCCGAAGAAGAGACCGTGTTGCGGACGGTATTTCCACCATGATGTTCGCCGTGCGAATCGAAATGGAGATGCCGCCTTCTGGCGCCGCCGGCATTCTCGCCGCTTGAATCGAAACGATGTTGCGATCGTGGGGCTTCGCGCAATATTGTCCGCCGTCAGCGGGAATAGCCTCGCGGTCATCGCACTCAGTCCGATCGCAATCCGTCGCGCGAATCGAAGGTTGCTGTCCTCATCCGACGCCAGCCGCCCGCTCCCCAAATGGAAATTGAGCAGAAGCCACCGTCCGATCGTTTCTCACGCACCGGCACTTCTGCCGCGGGATGCCGCGCGAGTAAGAACGGAGATGCCATCATGGCTACCGCAGTCTCGTCGCATGGCTCGAACAGCTGAGCGCGAACAACACTTCCGTCACGCGGCTCCGCCGATCGTGGCTTACGATTCGAAACACTTGTTGCGATTGCAGACTCGAGCGGTATTTTGCGGCGCGAGGCTTCATCATCGGATGACTCCGCCAATTGTGGGTGAGTCGGTCGAAACAACTTTTGCGGTCGTCGGTCGCGCCCACAAAGCATTTCACTCTCTGAATCGAAAATAGTGCTGCGATTGCGTGCCCCGATCCAATCCCGGCCGTAATCCCGTCGCGCCAACCCGTCGCTGCCGGTTGATCCGCTGCTGCCGTGATGCCAGCATACGAGGATGGCTGCGACGCTGAGCGCCAACCCGATCACGCCCGCGGCGTGCACCAGCCGCGCGCAAGCCGTGCGCGCCGGCGCAGCACTGCCGCCGTGCCGCCGGTAGCAAGCCCCCTAGCCTGCCGCGCACCTCACTCACCCGCAGCCCCATGCCCGCGAACATAATCTATTCATTAGCGGCAGAGGTTGAAGACCCCGTCGCCGAGCACGAACCGTGCCATTTCGCGCCCTTGCGTTACTTCGTCCAAGTGATGGGAGGAGCAAGGCCGTGGCCTACCCTACTCTGGAAGTGGAGTGCCGAGTGGAAGAGAAAAGGCTTCGAGGGTTAGCCTATAAGATTCTGTTCCACTACGTCACGCGGAGTCCGCCCCGAGGGGCGGGACGAAGCACGTCAGGGCGTTGCATCGCTCACTCGAAGAATCGAAATAACTTCTCGTATCTACGGCTCGCGTGCCGCCGGCGGGGTCATCGAAAAGCGCGCGACTCAAGTTCTGTTATTCATGCTGATGCGCAGCGTTCGTTGAGATCGAGGTCGATAAACGTGGATGAGGGACGCGAGGTTAGGATGCTGATGCAATGGAGCGCGGAGGCCAAGGTTCGAGAAGTTGTTCTTTGCGGTAGATCAGCGCGTTTATGTCATATGGGGCGAGTTCAATGTTGTGTCCGTGGGTGATGGCGTCCGTGGGGCAAGCGTCAACGCAGTAGCCGCAAAAGATGCAGCGTGAGTAGTCGATGTTGTAAACGCGGGCATAGCGTTCCCCAGCGGAGATCCGATCGGCTTCAGTGTTTTCAGCAGCTTCTATGTAAATACAGTTTGCGGGGCACGCTGCGGCACAGAGAAAACAACCGACGCATTTCTCAAAACCGTTTTCGTCGCGCTGGAGCACATGAATGCCGCGATAGCGAGGCGCGACGCTGGGCGGGACCTCGGGATAGCGTTCAGTCGTCGTTTTGCCAAACATCGTGCGGAGGGTGATGCTGAAGCCCTTGTAGAGCGTCGAGAATGTTTCGCCGACTTCGCGGAATATCGATGGCATGGTACGTCAACTCTAACAAAAGTCTGTTACGGCGAGCAAATCAGGCCACTACACGAAATGCATAGTTCGCAAACTCGACATTCTACGCGGAGAGGGCGGGCGAAAGTTAGTCTGCGGGAGATCAATGGTGCTGAATTAACTTCAAGATGTCGCTGTACATCACAAATCCGAATATGCCCAAGAGAAAGACGAGGCCAACCTGGACGAAACGCTCCTTTACTGTAACGCTGAGATCCCTGCGGAGTGCGCCTTCGATTGCGAGCATCAACACGTGGCCGCCGTCAAGAATTGGAATCGGAAGCAAGTTGAGCAAGCCGAGATTTAGGCTGATGATGGCCATAAATTCGACGAGGCGCATAGGGCCGCCCTTGGCAGCGCGTCCTGATTCGCGCGCGATTCCAACGACGCTCTGAAGTTGCCGAATTGAGACTTTCCCAGTGAAAAGCCCGGCGAGCACATCGAAAATCTGGCGCATCCCGCCGACGGTCGCCATGCCCGCATCTCTCACCGACGCGACGAGACCCTGACGATGATAGGTATCATTGGTTCGCGGCGAGACACCAATCTGCCATACGGATTCGCCGTCGCTGCCCAGTCCATGCGTCGGTGTGATTTCGAGTGGAATTTCCTGACCGTTACGGCGGACAACGAAGTTGATTGGACGACCTTCGGAAGCGCGCACTACCTCAACCAATTGTGGCCAGGTCGCGACTGGCTTGCCATTGATGGAAACGATGGTGTCTCCTGGGCGCATTCCCGCCTTTTCAGCGGGAAAGCCGATGGCAATTTCGTCTGCTACTGGAGCCATGGACGGATACCCGAGAACATTGAACGCGTCGGATTTGACGGAGGCGACAGGCACCGTAAAGGTCTGCTCGGCATTATTGCGAATGACGGTAATTTCCGCCGAACTTCCCGGCTTTGCTTTCGCAATTTGCTCGAACACTTTGTCCCAAGTTGGCGTCTTCACGCCGTTTACTGCGACGATGCGATCGCCGGCCTGAATGCCAGTCGTAATGGGGGGATTCTGCGGCATCGCGGCGACTTGCGGCGTCTGCTGCAGATACTCCGGTTCAGGCACACCCTTCAGCCAAAATATTCCCCAGAAGATCAGGAAAGCGAGAAGGATGTTCATCGCTGGCCCGGCTATTGCAATCAGGACACGAACCCAGCGAGGCTTAGAAAGAAACTCGTAGGGCGCCCCGGTACGCTCCTCCACCGGGTTGTCGCCGGCCATCCGAACATAGCCACCGAAGGGTAGCGCACTCAATCGATAGTCCGTGTCGCCCCGCTTGACGCCAAATATCCTGGCTCCGAATCCAAATGAAAAAACCTCTACACGAACGCCCGCTAATTTCGCGGCCACAAAATGTCCCCATTCGTGCACCAAGATCATTATGCCGAGCACAACGGTGACGGAGACGAGAGCTATAAGACCATTCTGCAAGTCGACCATAATTGCCTCATTTAGATTGTACAGCGTCGCGCAATAACAGGCGACCTCAACTTCCACGCCGAATCGCGGGGTTCACAACCCTCCTACACGTGGGCCCCTATTTTCTTGCACCGCGCTATCGCCGCCCGCGCGAGGCGCCGAGCTTCGAGGTCTGCCGCGAGCACGTCCTCAATCTTGTTTGTCGGCGTGCGAGGCATTCGCGAGAGCACATTTTCGATCACGGCAGCGATTCCGAGAAACGGCAACTTGCGATCCAAAAACGCTGCAACCGCAACTTCGTCCGCAGCGTTTAACGCGCACGGCAAAGGCCCCCCTTCGCGGACAGCCTGTTTCGCAAGCTCCAAGCAGGGAAATTTGCGAACCGGGACATCCTCGAAGTCGAGTTCGCGCAAAGTAGACCAATCGAGAGCGCATCCATTCGACGGAACCCGCTCCGGATAGGTTAGCGCATATTGAATCGGCATGCGCATATCGGTTGGTCCGAGCTGGGCAAGGATAGAACCATCTACAAACTCCACCATGGAATGAATTGTTGATTGCGGGTGGATTACGACCTGGATTTTATCGAGGCCGGTTCCGAAGAGCCACCGCGCTTCGATCACTTCGAAGCCCTTGTTCATCAAAGTGGCGGAATCGATGGTGATTCGCTGGCCCATCTTCCAGTTCGGATGGGCGAGCGCCTGCTTGGGGGTTACTCGACCCAGCTTTGAAATCGGAGTCTTTCGAAACGGACCACCCGAAGCCGTAAGCACCAGTCTCTTCACTTCACGATCCTGTCCCGCCCTCAGACACTGATGAATGGCGTTGTGCTCGCTGTCAACTGGGAGGAGCGACACGCCATGCCGCTGCGCCGCGGCCATTACCACTTCCCCAGCTGCGACTAGCACCTCCTTATTTGCGAGGGCGATTTGCTTGCCGCATTCGATCGCCTTATATGTTGCCGGCAGGCCTACGACGCCCACCGCGGCCGACACTACGATTTCTGCGTCGGGATGAGTCGCGACGCGCTCGATTCCCTCAGGGCCAAACAATATCTCCGGAGCAGGCTGGCGAGACCCGCCCAGCATGTCACAGAGCTTGCGGGCCCCCGCTTCGGTAGCCACAGACACTATTTTCGGGCGATGCCGAACGACCTGTTCGGCGGCGAGAGCGATGTTTGATCCAGCCGCGAGAGCGACAATTTCGAATCGGCCGGGCAACGAATCAGTGACGCTTAAACATTGCCTGCCGATCGAGCCGGTTGACCCCAGAATCGAGATGCGTTTCATGTGAGAGCAATTTTATAGAGGATTGGGGGATTTTGCGAATGGCGATGGTGACTGGGGGCGCTCGCTGGTCACCGGTCGGTGTCGAACCGTGTTGACGATTGGTACGCCTGCACTTGATATCTCGGGCGGAAGGTGCGAGCGGGCGGTGTAGAATTTGAGTCGGCCGGGCGTATGCGCTGTGTGAGTTGAGCGTTCGGGACGTTTCGTTCACCAAGTTCAGGAGAGGATTGATGGCTGAGATCAAGAACTCCATCTCTGGCGCCGGCGAAGCCACTTCGGAACGACGGCGCACTCAACGCGTTCAGATCGCAATGCCCGTTATCGTCCGTGGTAAGACCGGTACGCAGAATTTCGAGGAACAGACGTACACAGTCGCGGTGAACGCCAATGGCTGCATGATCAAAATGACGAATCGCGTGGCGCGCGCCCAGCAGATCGCAATCGTAAATCCCAAGACAGCCGAAGAGCTCCCCTGCACCGTTTCTTTCATTGGCCAGAAAGACGCCGGCAAAATGGAAGTCGGAATTGAATTTTCTGAGCCGTCGCCATTGTTCTGGCGAATCGCATTTCCGCCCGAAGATTGGGATCCTTCCGAGCGCAAGCGCGCTTCGAACACGCCCGCTCCGAAGTTGCCGACTTTGACGCCTAAGCGCTAGATCGGCGAGCCGCAACATATAGATCCCACTCGATCGAATTCGTCCGCCAAATCGCGGCCCAAAGTTAGCCCTTACTTGGCTCTTCATTTTGCAAACCACTGATAGGCTGCCCAGACGATAGGACTTGCGAGTATGAGGCTATCGATGCGGTCGAGCACCCCGCCATGTCCCGGCAACAAGTTGCTCGAATCTTTCACGACTGCGCCGCGCTTCCACGCTGATTCGATCAGATCGCCCATTTGGCCGGCGACATTCGCCAGTCCTGCGATTACGAGCATTTGGATCGCATCCACCTGCAGCCACTTCGCAAAAAACACTCCTACCAGCAGCGATGCGAGCAGGTTGCCGAGCGCGCCTTCCCAGGTTTTCTTAGGGCTTAGCGCCGGAGCCATCGGAACCCGGCCCAGTCCTTTGCCGACAAAGTACGCGAGAATATCTCCCGCCCAAACGAGGCAAAGCGTGAAGAGCACGAGCTTCCGCCCGACGAGATTGATTTCATTGATTCGAACCAGGTAGCTGAACGGCAGAGCGACAAACAGAAGCCCCGCCGAGCTGATCGCCATTGCCGGGAGCACTTCATGAAGCGTCCAGCGTGCGGTGAGTCCGGTCACCACGGCGCCAAAGACAAAAACCAAAAGCACAGCTTCGATCGAGAGCACGCCTCCCGCAGCGCTGCGAACGATCGAATAACCTTCCGCGAGAGAATGTGTTTCAACCAGGCCAAGCGAATACTGGGAATAGAACAACCCAGCGGCGCAGACGATCGTCCACTTGCGGAACGGCCGCATCGCAATTCGTTCGCCAAGATCGAAAAATTCGAGAAGGGCAAGAATTGAGACTAAAGTGGCTACCGCTGCGAGAATCCACGCCGGCCCCCACCACACCAGCGCGACGACGATCGGAATTAGGACGAGAGCTGTAAGAATTCGGAGGAGCATTCGGCGTCAGCCCTTCGCCGCCGCGGACCGCTTGCCGTGCAAATCGTGTTCCGAACGCGTTGCGCCCAGACCGCCGTAGCGCCGTTCGCGTTTCTGGTAATCGATCAGGGCCTCGAGAAGGCGGGCACGCGAAAAATCGGGCCAGAGCGTCTCGGTGACGTAGATTTCTGCGTAAGCGATTTGCCATAGAAGAAAATTGCTCACGCGCATCTCGCCACTCGTGCGGATGAGAAGGTCTGGCTCGGGGAGGCCCGCGGTATAGAGATGGGACGCAATCGTTTCCTCATCGGCCCGGTAATCGGACTGACTGTTTGCGCGGGCTTGTTGAAGCATCGAATTGAAGGCGTCAACGATTTCCGCGCGTGCGCCGTAATTGAGCGCGACAACAAGATTCATGCCCGTGTTGCTGCCCGTTAGTTGCGTCGCCCGTTCCAGATCTTGAAGCACTGCGGCGGGCAGACCCGATTCACGGCCGATGATCCTGAGGCGAATGTTGTTCTTCTGAATCGCGGGCAACTCCCTCTTCAAGTATTCGCGCAGGAGGCGCATCAAGAATTCCACTTCCGCCTGCGGCCGAGTCCAGTTTTCGCGGGAGAAAGCGTAGAGAGTTAAGCACGGCAATTTCAGGCGCGCGCAGGCTTCGATAATCTCGCGAGCCGCTTTAACCCCTTGCCGGTGGCCTGCTATGCGCGGCAAATGCCTCCGTTCGGCCCAGCGGCCATTCCCGTCCATGATGATCGCGACGTGGTGCGGTAGGCGCTTGGGATCGAGTTTTTCGAGAAGCTCCGCTTCCTGGCGGTTGGCAGGCTTCCAAAGCTCGCTAGTTTTCACGGGGAGATCACTTGAGGGATGCCCGCGACGGAAAGTAGCACACGGAGAGTACGGGTGCAAGATTGCGGGGGTTCGCGGGGTTCGAATGGCGCCACGATGCGGATTTTCCACCCCTTTTACCTCCGATTAGAACTGGTGGCGGAGTCATATTTTCAGTGGGTTACAGGGATTTCTAATCGCGCCACCGTAGATTAGAAACCCACTGACGAGTGAGAAGTGACGGGTGATGAGCGGCGGAAGAAAATCCAGAGGCGCGGTTGCGGAGCGGGAATGAAAAATCGCAATCCGTTCGCGATTAGAAATTTTTAGTGGGCTGTTTTCTCTATGACTTAGGCTGAATTCTAATCGCGGATTCGCGATTAGGATCTGGAGGCTCGAAGCTTGGGACTGGAAGCTAGAGTTAAGGGCGTACCTCTCCCTGTGAGCCAAGGTGGCGGCTGACAGCGTCCTGTGCGTCGTCATATAAAAACGGGCAATGGTAGCAAGGATCAGAAAGTTTGACAATTCGTAGAACTACGTAGAGGCGTGCAAAAGCAAAAAACCAACAAGCGCGGTATCGACCGTCAGGGTACTAGTCCGATTGCGGATTTAGTACGAGCAGGGTGAGCATACCAATCGGAACTCAGTCGCCAGAACAGGCGCCCGCGGTTTCGGGTTGGCATCTTACCCAAGTCTCTTTGGCAAGTCCTCAAACTCTCTCAAATTCCCTCAAATTCTATGGCAGCGCCTGCTCCCGATTTGGGAACGAGCGCGTCTAACCGGATGCGCGACACTCAGGTGAAATGTCTACCCAAAGAGGCAGAGAACGGCTCGAACTGTTGCAAGGCACGCTGGACCTGTTGATTTTGCGCACCTTGATCTTTGGACCGGAGCACGGGCAAGGCATCGCGCTCGCTATCCAGCAGTCCTCGGAAGAAGAACTCCTAGTGGAGCACGGAGCCCTCTATCCGGCGCTCCAACGGCTTGAGGAGCGCGGCTGGATTTCCGCGAAGTGGGGAGTCTCCACAAATAACCGCAAGGCGCGCTTTTATTCGTTGACATCTGCCGGCCGCAAACAACTGGTGAAAGAAACTACCAAGTGGAACCGACTGACGGCAGCGATCGAGCGCATTCTCGCGTCTGAGGAGGCTTAAGACCATGTTCCGAGACATGTTCCGACGCGGCCGGAAGACGAGCGACTTCGGCGCCGAAATTGAAGCCCATCTACAGTTGGAGACGGAGCGCCTGCGCGAACAGGGGCTAAGCGAGCAAGACGCACGAGCCGCTGCGCACCGGGCTTTCGGCAACCTGACTCACGCACAGGAGCGCTTCTACGAATCGGGCCGCTGGCTCTGGTCGGATCATTTCTGGCAGGACATTCGGTACGCCCTGCGCATGCTGCGCAAGTCTCCCGGCTTCACCGCCATCGCCGTCTTGACGATTGCCCTGGGTATTGGAGCCACGACAGCGATTTTCAGCGTCGTCGATGCCACGCTGTTGCATCCCCTGCCGTACCCGCAACCGGAGCAGCTCGTAAGCATCCAGGATGATCTTCCCGGCGTGGGGGCGCGGGACGTAGGAATATCAGTGCCGGAGTGGCACGATCTCGAGCGCTCCGGGATTTTTGAATATGTTTCGCCATTGGGCGGCGGCGGGTCCGTGAATCTCACGGGCTCATCTCAGCCTACGCGTGCCTTCTTTCTTGGCGAAGCGCCGAACTATTTTGCGCTGCTGGGCGTAAAACCGCAGTTGGGCCGCGCGTTTAATCCCGAGGACCATACGCCCGGTTTTAATTTGGAAGCTCTCATTAGCGACGGGCTGTGGAAGCGGGCCTTCGGAAGCGATCCACACATCCTGGGCAGAAGCCTGCGGCTGGACAATGACCTGTATCGCGTAGTCGGCGTTATGCCGCCCGGTTATCACGATCCCGGCCGGACAATTGAAGAAAGGAATGTCGAAGTTTGGTTGGGGAACAATTTTGACGCTGCGCCTGCCCCTCCCCCGCTACGCAATTCGCGGTTCATTCCGGAAGCGATCGCGCGAATCAAAACTGGACTGACGATTGCGCAGGCGCAAAGCCGGATAGATGCACTCGTAGCATCTTTGCAGAAAGAATTCCCGGAAGATTATCCGCTGCAGAGCGGATGGACGGTGCGCTTGGTGCCGCTCAAGGAGACAGTGGTCGGCAATGTCCGCCAATCGTTGATTCTGCTGCTTGGCGCCGTCGGATTGGTCCTGCTGATCGGCTGTGTGAACGTCGCGAATTTGCTGCTCGCGCGCGCCAGTGCGCGAGGGCGCGAAATGGCCGTTCGGCAGGCGCTCGGAGCCGCGCGAAAGCGGCTGATGTCGCAGCTCCTAACCGAAGGCTTGCTTCTTTCGCTGGCCGGCGGAATTGCCGGTCTAGCGATTCTCTTCTGCAGCAAGGGATTTCTGGTGCGACTCGTGCCGGACAGCCTGCCACGGCTTAATAACATATCGATCAGCTGGCCCGTTTTGCTTTTCGCTCTTGTCTCGACTGTGGTTGCCGGCGCGATTTTCGGTCTGGCTCCCGCGTTGCATGCCGGCCGGCCGGATTTGACTCGTATGCTCAAACAGGAAGGGCGCGGTTCGACAGGCTCCGGGGAACAGGCGCGCACGCGCCGCGTGCTGGTGGTTACTGAATTTGCTCTATCTTTGGTGCTGATGATTGCTGCGGGCCTTCTGCTCCGCAGCTTTTGGGATTTGTTGAATGTGCGGCCGGGCTTCGACCCGGAGAATGTAATGGCGGTTCGTACATGGCTGCCTGTGCCAAACGACCCCGAGACCGACATCTATCGAACCCCCGCCCAGGAAGCGCCGTTCATACGCGAAGTGCTTCGTCGTAGCATGACGCTGCCCGGGGTGGAAGAAGCAGCCGTGGGTGATCTACCGGCTCTTCCATTAGGGCATGTTCGAAACGATCTAAACCCGTACCTCATGATCCTCGAAGGCCACGAGACCCAAAGCAACCAGTCTCCTTTGGTCAACGCTTCAATCGTTACGCCGGAATATTTTCACTTGCTGGGCATGACGCTGCTGCGCGGCCGTTTATTCGGCGAATCCGATAACGAAAACGCGCCTCCAGTTGCGGTGATCAATGAGGCGTTCGCGCGGACGTACTGGTCGAACGGGGATCCCGTTGGCGAACACCTCAAGCTAAATATTGTGCGCGGAACCGCAGGGAACCCTCCCTGGACCACAGTCGTCGGTGTGATCGCGGATGCTCGAACAGAATCGCTGGCGGAAGCGAGCGATCCACAAATCTATTTGAGCTTGTACCAGAGGAGGCCCAAAAACCTGGCGATATTTCTTCGCGGAGATTTGGACGCCGCTGCGATTCCAGATGAAGTGCGCGAGCAAGTGCAATCCGTCGATCCAACGCTCCCCGTTTTCGGCGCGCAGACGCTCAGTGAAACGGTGTCCGAGTCTCTCTCCGAGAGGCGATTCTCGATGGAAATCGTTGCGCTGTTTGCTCTGACGGCATTGCTGCTCGCGGGGCTTGGAATTTACGGAGTGATTTCGTACATCGTGAGCGAGCGCACGCACGAGATCGGGATTCGCCTCGCGCTTGGGGCGCAACGCCGGAACATCCTGCGCATGGTTTTGCGTCAAGGATTGGGGCTTGCCGTTGCTGGCGCTGCGGTTGGGCTGGCCTGCGCGCTGATCGTGTCGCACCTGATGGCAGGACTGCTTTACGGCGTGCGTCCGACAGATCCTCTGACGTTTGCGGGTGTCGCCGTTCTTCTCATCGGTGTTGCTTTACTTGCTTGTTATATTCCGGCGAGGCGCGCGATACGCGTCGATCCGCTGGTAGCGTTGCGCCATGAATGACCCAGACGGATAATGCCGCTGTCTCGGCAATCACGTTGTACGGGTCAGTTCCTTTTAGGAAAGACACACAGGGGAAACTGAAGCCATGAAGACGAACTACAAACTAACGCTGGCAGTGCTGGCTGGCATTTCGATCGGCGTTGCTGGCGCAAACGCACTTCATGCGCAGCAGGAGAAGGCGCCGCCCGGTTACGTTATCTCGGAAGCCGGCGCACTACTGGACATCCCTACCATTCAGAAATATGGACAGGGCGTGCCGGAGACGCTGGCACCCTTCAACCACCACTTTATCGTTCGGGGCGGCAAGCCTCAGGCTCTCGACGGCGAGACGCCGAAGGGCGTCGTGGTGATCGCGTTTGACAGCGTAGAAAAAGCGCGCGAGTGGTACGACTCGCCAGCCTACCAGGCGATCAAGCCGCTCAGGCAAAGCTCTACGAAGGGCCGCATGTTTATCGTCGAAGGAATCGCTCCACAGTGACGGGACAGCACAATAGAAAGGAGAAATTGACGATGAAGACGATGAAGCGGTCCCTGCTTCTGCTACTTGCGGTCACTCTGGTTACCCTTGTCGGAACGAATCTTTACAGTCAGGGCCAAACGCAAAATCAAGCTCCGCGTCCTGCGCGTTCTCGGGCCGACGAAACGCTGGAAATGTGGAACGACATCGGGAACAAACTCATCGCGATGGCCCAGGATTTTCCCGAAGATAAGTATGATTTCAAGCTGCAGAAAGACGAGCGCACCTTTGCAGAAAATCTTCTACACGTTGCCGCAGTCGATTACGACCTGATGCGCTCGGCTTCCGGATCAAACATCGGTCCTGACTTCGGCAAGAACAAGCACAACCCGTCGGGAGACGTTTACAAGACGAAACCCGATGTGGTGAAGTTGATTCAGCAGGCAGTGGCGGACGGAGCGCGTGTGATTCAAGAGCAGGGCGACGCGGGGCTGGACAAAATTACGAAATATGCGTGGGGGAACAGGATGGTCCACAACTCCTACACTTGGATGTTCGCCATCGAGCACAGCGGCGAGCACTACGGCCAGCTTGTAGTCTACTATCGCGCGAACAATCTGGTGCCGCCGGACTCGCGGCGTTAATGCGGTAAATCAGATCCCTTGAAAGGCAAGGCCTCAGGTCAATTCCGGCAGAGGGCGGCCGGAATGGGACCTGAGCTACGAGACCCGGAATGCGCCAAATTGAAACAGTAAAGCCTCTCTGGGCGCGTTGACTTGATTTGGGTTGGGGCCTAAGATGTGCGCCATCCATGCCAGATTCCCTGCCCCTTATAGGCCGCACGATTTCCCACTACCGCATTGTTGAAAAGCTTGGTGGCGGAGGGATGGGCGTCGTCTACAAGGCCGAAGACACCGAACTTGGCCGCTTTGTGGCGTTGAAGTTCCTGCCGGATGACGTAGCGCGCGATCCGCAATCTCTCGAACGCTTTCGTCGTGAAGCCCGCGCCGCTTCTGCTTTGAACCATCCGAACATCTGCACGATTCATGAGATCGGCCAGCAGCAGGGCCACCCGTTCATCGTCATGGAGTATCTCGACGGCGCAACGCTGAAGCACCTCGTCACGGGCAAGCCGATGGAAATGGATCGCTTGCTGGAGATCGGGATAGAAGTGGCGGATGCCCTGGATGCCGCTCACGCGGAACGGATCGTTCACCGCGACATCAAGCCCGCCAATATCTTCGTCACCAAGCGCGGGCACGCGAAAATTCTCGACTTCGGTCTCGCGAAGGTTACCAGCGCAAATAAAGTCGGTGTGTCTTCCGAAGTTTCTTCCACTCATGGCGTCACGGAAGCAGATCTTACTAGCCCTGGGACCGCCTTGGGCACAGTCGCGTACATGTCGCCGGAGCAGGTGCGCGCCAAAGAACTCGATGCGCGGACCGACATCTTTTCGTTCGGCGTCGTGCTGTACGAGATGGCCACGGGCTTGTTGCCGTTCCGCGGCGAAAGTTCCGGCGTGATTACGGAAGCGATTCTGAACCGCGCTCCCGTGGCGCCCGTTCGTTTGAATCCCGATCTCCCTCCGAAGCTCGAAGAGATCATCAGCAAAGCACTCGAGAAAGATCGCGACCTCCGCTACCAGCACTCCTCCGAGTTGCGAAGCGATTTGAAGCGCCTCAAGCGCGATACAGATACCGGTCGCATGGCGGCGCCAGCGGACAGCTCCGCCGTTTCATTCCCCAAATCGGCCCTTTCGAACGTGGAACACACCTCCGCGCCGGCAAGCATGCCACCCGCGCCAGCTGCTGTAGGGGCAACCCCTATCGAAGCCGCCCAAACACCGTCGGGGGCTGCGCCCGCGGCCGAATCGGGAACGCGCGCACAAACGCCAAACCGGAAACGCCTGGCAACAATCGCAGTTGCCGCCTTTGCGTTAATCGTTCTCGCCATCGGCGGATATTTCTTCTTCCATCGCGGACCCAAGCTGACGGAGAAAGACACGATCGTAATCTCCGATTTCGCCAACAGCACGGGCGATGCCGCGTTCGATGACACTCTCAAGCAAGCGCTGACGACAGAATTGGGCCAGTCTCCATTCCTGAACATACTTTCAGATCAGAAGCTCGCCGATACGCTTCGAATGATGGGCCGCCAGCCAAACGAGAGGCTCACCAAGGAGGTGAGCCGCGAGATCTGCCAGCGCACGGCCAGCGCTGCGATGCTAACCGGCTCGATCGCGCAAATCGGGAGCCACTACAACCTGGCCTTGAACGCGCTGAATTGCGCGACTGGCGATTTGATCGCGAGTGTGCAAACGGAGATCGACGACAAGAACCACGTGCTGGGCGGACTAGGCCAGCTCGGGACGCAGATGCGCGAGAAGCTAGGCGAATCGCTCACCACCATCCAAAAATATGACAAGCCTCTCGAACAAGTGACGACCTCTTCGCTCGAAGCCCTGAAATCTTATTCGCAAGGCTTCAAGTCTCAGGATTTGGCGACTGCGGTTACCTACTATAAGCGCGCTGTTGAACTGGATCCAAATTTTGCCACTGCGTGGCTCGGTCTCGGAGTCGCGTATAGCAATCTTGGGGAAACTGGCGTTTCCAATGAATATTTCGCGAAAGCTTATACTTTGCGAGACCGAGTAAGCGACCGGGAGCGATTTCGCATCGAGGGGGATTATTATTTGTTCGTGACAGGAGACGCCGAGAAAGCGAGCCAGACATACGAACAGTGGGTGCAAGCCTACCCCAGGGATTTTATAGCCGAGACCGATTTAGGAATCATCTACAGCGGTGTCGCACAGTGGGATAAAGCGGTTGCCGCGACCCTGGAAGCCAAGCGATTGAACCCAAACGATCCGGTTTCATCTGGCAACCTGGTGGATGATTATACGTTTGCGAATCGGCTGGACGAGGCTAAGTCTGCGTATGAAGAAGCCATCCGTGAAAAGACCGAGACTGCGGACCTGCACCGAGGACGGTACGGAGTTGCTTTTCTCGAGGGAGACACCCCTGAGATGGGGCGGCAGATGGCATTGGCTGCCGGCAGGCCGGACTTGGAAGACATGATCCTATCGGAGGCCTCCGATACGGAGGGCTACTACGGCCGGCTCGGAAAAGCGCGGGAGCTCTCGCGGAAGGCGGTTACAGCAGCGGAGCGCGGCAATCGCAAAGAAACCGCAGCGTTGTGGCAAGTAAATGGAGCCCTGCGGGAAGCGGAGTTCGGAAACCGCGACCGGGCGCGCGAGAACGCAACCGCTGCAATGGCCTTAGCCCCGACACACGATCTTCAGATCATTGGGGCGCTGGCCTTAGCGAGAGCAGGCGATGCAGCCCGCGCCGAAACATTAGCAGCTGATCTCTCGAAGCGCTTCCCTGACGATACGTATCTACACCACTACTGGCTGCCATCGATTCGTGCTTCGAATGCGATCTCCCGTAAAAACCCAGACGATGCAATCCGATTGCTCGACGACGCAACTAAGTATGAGCTTGGGCAAGCTCTTCCGCAGATTGAAGTCGGCGGGTTGCTCTACCCCGTTTACATACGAGGAGAAGCTTATCTCGCGATGGGCCGCGGAAGTGACGCTGCTCGCGAATTCCAGAAGGTGGTGGACAATCGGAGTGTTGTCCAGAACTGCCCGCTCGGCGCGCTCGCGCATCTTGGATTGGGGCGCGCATACGCACTACAAGGAGATTCGGCGAAAGCCCGCGTTGCCTACCAGGATTTTTTTGCATTGTGGAAAGACGCTGACGCCGATATTCCGATTCTCGTCGCCGCAAAATCTGAATACGCCAAAATGAAGTAGCGATTCCAATTCCAGCCGACAGAGCCCCGGGTCTAAAGATCCGAGCTACATTCGCACGTTCCGTCGTGCTACTGGCGCCGTTCTACGAGCCTGTCGGAACCACTCCTGCGCCTTCAATCATCAGGATGACGGTTTTTTCGGGCGCACGTGTGCGATGAACCACTCCGCGCGGGACTGTGAAACCTTGCTTGGGCATGAGCTCGACGGTACGGTCTTCGAGGTCGATGAGGAAGCGGCCATCGACAACGTAGAAGAATTCGTCTTCGTTGTCGTGTTTGTGCCAGTGAAATTCGCCCTGCATGATGCCGAGGCGGACGACGCAGTCATTCACGCGGCAGAGTGTCTGGTTGTACCATTTGTCCTGGCACGCTTTGACGAGCGGCTCGAGATCGACGAGTTCGAGCGGACCGAATTTTGTATTCAGATTGATTGAGTACGGGGCTTGACTGGCCATGCGTGTCTCCCTTGACTGCAACGCCGGTGGTTATTTTATATTGGCGCAGCATGCGGGAATAGCGAGGAGTAAAGCGGAGAAGCCCGTGACGAGAGACAAAACGGCCTCGTCGCGACCCACCGCAACAGGCACTGCTTCGAAGCGAGCAAAGACGTCAATGATGGAGTAAGTGTTGAAACGGGTGGAGGATCGAGCCGGAAAGGCCGGCTGCGCCAGGCTCGGCAATGGTGGCGTAGACCAAAATGAGCGTGAGTATGATGACGACGATGCTGACGGTCCAGGACACGATGTTGAACGTGCGCGTATTCACAAAATCGCCCATCAGCTCGCGGCGATTGATGAGAAGCAGGATGAAAATCAGCACTACTGGCAGCCAGACACCGTTCGCAACCTGCGACAGCACCAGGATTTTGAATAACGGCGCCTTGGGGATCAGGATGATCCCTGCGCCGACGACGATCAAGCCCGTATACAGTGAATAAAACGCCGGAGCTTCCTTGAATTTATGGTCGATGCCTGCTTCGAAGCCGAGCCCTTCGCAGATGACGTGTGCGGTCGAGAGAGGCAGGATGGACGCGGCGAAAAGTGAGGCATTCAGCAGGCCGAATGCGAATAGGCCGGCTGCCCACTTCCCCGCCAATGGAACGAGGGCTTTGGCAGCCTCACCGGCGTCATTGATGCTAGTGAGCCCCTTGGCGTTGAGTGTGGCGGCGCAGCAGACAATGATGAAAAACACGATGACCATGCAGGAGATACTGCCGACCAGCACGTCCCACCTGGCATGCTTGTATTGGCGCGGGCCGACCTTCTTTTCCACGTAGCCCGCTTGCAGATAGAAGAATTGCCACGGCGCGATCGTAGTTCCGATCAAGGCCGTCAGCATCAGCAGGTAGTCAGCCCTGAAATGGAACGAAGGCAGGACGGTTTCCTTGGCTGCAAGCAGCCAATCAGGCTTGGCGAGAAAAGCAGAGAGCACATAAGACAAATAGAATGCACACGCTACGAGAAATATCTTCTCCACGCCTCGATAACTGCCATAGACCACAAGCAACCAGACCGCAACCGCAGCGATGGGCACGGAAATGTATTTGCTGATGTGCAACGCCTCCGACGCGGCGGCGACGCCGGCAAATTCTGCGACAGTGTTGCCCAAATCGACGGCAAGTGCTGCGATCATGACGAAAAACGTCGAGCGGAAGCCAAATTCTTCACGGATGAGGTCCGACAAGCCTTTGCCCGTTACGACGCCCATGCGCGCGCACATTTCTTCGGAGACGTAAAGGGCTATAGTCATGGGGATGAGCGACCATAGCAGCGTGTAACCAAACTGCGCGCCAGCGGTGGTGTAGACGGTGATGCCGCCAGCATCGTTGTCCACATTCGAGGTGATGAGGCCGGGGCCGACCACGGCGAGAAACAGCGCGATGCGTCGCCGGAACGGACGCGCACGCCGGTTGATTTCCTTACCGCGGACTTTGATGTCCGCGAATGTCCGCTCGATCGTGACCCAAGTATTCATTTTGTTGCCGCGTGCCTTGAAAATCGCGATTCGGGTCGAAAGCAAAGGAAGCTGGCCGCCCGGCGCTTACGAGTGTTACGCAGGCTCGGCAAGCCGTGTCCCTACTCCAGAATCCCAAGTGCTACAGCTTTGCGTTCATGCGACTGACTACGTCGTCGACTGTGATTGCGCCGACGGGGCGGTTGTCTGCATCAACGACCGTGAGGCCGCGCAGATTATACTTATCGAACAGATCAAACACTTCCTTTTCGTTGGCATCCGGGCGCACCGAGACGACAGGCTCGAAACGCAGTTCGTCCATGTGCTGTTCGGAACTGGCAATTACCAAGCGGGCGATCGGAACCGTGCCGGATAGCGCGCCGTAGTGGTTGATGAGGACGATATTGTCGAGCTGGTCCGGGACGATTTCGTTGAAGCGGATGTAATCAACCACCTCGCCGCGGGTGGCATCTTCGCCGACAATCACTAGCTCGGTGTTCATCATGCCGCCAGCCGTATTTTCGTCGTAGCGCATTAGGGCTTCGACTTCCGTTTTTTCCTGACCCTCCATTTCCTGCACCACTTCCTTGGCGGTGTCGGGCGGGAGGCTGGCAATCAGATCGGCGGCTTCGTCGGGGCTCATTTCCTCGAGAATGTCCGCAGCTTTTTCGGGATCGAGCTTTTCGACCACCTGCGTTTGCAGCCGCTTGTCGAGTTCGGCGATGGCTTCGGCCGCAGTCTCCTCGGGGAGCGAATCGATGATGCCCTGGCGCTCGGCTGGTGACAGCTCTTCCATGATTTCCGCGAGGTCGGCGGGATGCAGCTCGGTGAGCTTCTGGCTCGACATGCGCAGTTTGACGCGGCGAAGCGGGTCGGGCTCGATCAGGTTCACGAATTCCCAGCGGATCGAACGCGGCGGGAGCTTTTCTTCGAGGCGGCGGATGGCCATGGGCGGGACGAGCCCCTGGAGGAGGCGGCGAACTGCGCCTTTCAGTCCCACATCCACCTGGGTGATGCGCATTTCGACGTTGCCATTAGTGCGCTGCTCGGCGAGGTCAATGTCATTGACGCGGACGACCTTTCGGCCATTGGTGTCGATAATCTGCTGGTCGAGAAGATCCTTGCCCACGGCGAGCCAAGCTTCATTGGGGTGAAACAGCTCAAGGGCGGACTCGTCGGTGCTGAGGCCTACCCGGCCGGGGACGACCGATGCAATCTGGTCGTAGCGAGCGACAATCGGGCGGTATTGGCCACGGCCGAGTAGCAGGCGCGCGACGCGGTTGGGCTGGTCGGCGGGCTCGATGAACATTTCCTTTACGCGACCGACGAAGTTGCCGGCCGAATCGTAGGTCTCGGCTCCGAGAATTTCAGTGGCGTGAAGCATGTTGACTCCTTGCGAGTTGCGATAGCGAGCGAATCCGCGGACAAGCGGCCCCATCGCCTCATTTCAGGCAAAAAAAAAGCCCGGACCGGCGTAGTATCCGGCCACGGGCAGATGCCACCGCCCTCGGTTTAAGGCAGGCCGGGTCTCGCCTCCCTGTCCCCACGTGTTAGATGGGAGCAGCGATCAAATGTGGCCGGTAGGAAGCAAATTGCGTGCCATGCGCAGTGGAAACTGCAGATGGCGCGACTGCTTCCCGGTTCCCAATTAGACGAACGCTCTTCCATAACGCTTGCGCTTGTCCCCGATTGAACTAGTAAAGGCATAGGAAAAATTTGTCAAGAGAAGAGTGAAGATTTGGCGAGAATTTTGCTTACTTTTTACTATCGAAGACCATATCGCGGGGTGTGAGTCCGCGACGGCGGCAATCGGCAACGTACACGTCCCAATAGGTGCCGCGAAAATAATCGCGCTGTGTGCAGCCGAGGGCGCGGGCGGCACTGTCGATGGCGCGGGGACGGCCCTCAAGCTCGAGGAAGTTGCCGGCAGGAGTCTCATCGAGCTCTATTGTGAGCCCTGGAAGGCGGCTGAGGCGGAACGTGGAGCGGAATTTGTCGTAACGAAAGCCTCGGCGGAGGCCGAGACACCGGAGGACGCGGTCGCAGTGAGCCGGCGAACCGGGGACTAGCAGTTCTCTTTCGAGGTTTTCCTTATAACGGCGGTCGCGCGCTGAGCGCGGCGCGGGGGCGAATTTAGACGTCAGTATCGTGCGCGTGCTAGCCCCGCCAGAGTGAGTTCGACCCGACTCGCTGGTGCCGGGCCTCGGTGCCGGACTTTCGACCCGAATACGAAGCAATGCGCCGCGACGGCGAAAATCGGAGTCTGGCGTGTCGTAAAGCGTGTTCTGTTCGAGAACACGGCTCTCGTAGCGGGCGCCGAGATTTTTAAGCTTGCGGAGCATGTCCGGCACATCCGCGACGCGCAGCTTGACCTCGATCTCGCGGTTGGTTCGCCGATGGGTCGGCATAGCGGGTGAGTATAGCTTAGCCGCAAGCTTCCGGAACGAGGTTGCCAGAGCGGACGCGAGCCAGCATAATCGCAACCCTACTGTGTTCAGGATGCCCAAAGAGCTGCGTCGATTGCCGGAGCAACCGTCGCGAGAACGATTGTTGCGAAAGCGATTGTCACGAAAACAAGCGCTTCGAAAATGACTGAGCCCACGACTCCCTTGATGCAGCAGTATCACGCCGTGAAGCGGCAGCATCCGGCGGCGTTGCTGCTTTTCCGCCTCGGAGATTTTTACGAGCTCTTCTATGACGACGCCAAGGTAGCATCGAAAATCCTGCAGATCACTCTGACGTCTCGCAATAAAGAAAAGGAAGGCTCTGTACCGATGTGCGGCGTGCCATATCACGCTGCCGAGAACTATATCGCGCGGCTGATCCGCGCGGGGCACAAGGTGGCCATCTGTGAGCAAATGGAAGAGCCGGGACCGGGCAAGAAGATCGTCCGGCGCGAGGTGATTCGCGTGCTGACCCCCGGGACTGCGACGGGCGCGGGCCTGATTGAGGCCAAGGAGAACAATTTTCTGGCTGCGGTGGCGCGGGGTTCGGCGGCGAGCGCGGCGATGAGTGCCGGGGGACGCACCAGCTCGCGGACGGGAGCGATTGGGTTGGCGTTCGTGGATTTGTCGACGGGTGAATTTCGCGCCACGGAATTCGCGGGGGAAGGGGCGGAGGCGCGGCTGCGCGACGAGCTAGGGATTTTGCGGCCGCGGGAAGTGCTGCTCCCGCAGCCCGTTTCGTTGTTTCCTGCAGCGACGCCGGCTGCGAGCGAGCTCAATGGGCTGGGATCCGTCGAGACGCGGCTCGATGACTGGGTATTCGAGACCAATCACGCGACGCGATTGCTCGAGGAGCATTTTCGAGTGGCCGGGCTCGAGGGGTTTGGCTTGAGTGAACACCCGCAGGCGACGGCTGCGGCTGGAGCGCTGGTCCACTATCTGCGTGAGACGTCGGCGATCGGGGCGCGGAAGCCGGAGGACGCGACGGTGGTTCCGTCGATGCGGCCGGCGGGGACGGGGCTCGAGCACCTGGACCGGATCGCGTATTACCAGCAGCAGGATGCCATGATCCTCGACCAGGTGACGGCGCGAAACCTGGAGCTTGTGGAACCATCGAGCGGCGATGATGTGCGGGCGACGCTGCTTGCGGCGATTGACGAAACGACGACCGGGATGGGAGCCCGGTTGCTGCGAAGCTGGGTTTTGCGGCCGGAAATATCAATCGAGGAGATTGAACCGCGGCTTGAAGCTGTGGCGCAGTTGAAAGCGCAGACGGTTGCGCGCGAGGAGATCCGAAAGGAGCTTGAGGGGATTCTTGATCTCGAGCGGCTGACGAGCCGCGTGACGCTGGGCGTCGTGACGCCGCGCGATCTGCTGGCGCTGCGAGCGTCGCTTGAAAAGATTCCACGCGTGCGTGCGCAAATCGCCCCCACGGCAGCCGGAGCTTCGAGGCTTGCGGCGTTGTGCGACGGCATGGACGAAATGGCGGACGTGCGCGATTTAATTGCACGCGGAATTTCAGAGGAGCCGCCGGCCATGGTCAACGAGCCTGGCGTGATCCGTCGTGGCTATCACGCCGAGCTGGATGAGCTGCGTGACATCACCAAGCAAGGACGGCAAGTCATTGCGGCGATGGAGGAGCGCGAGCGGAAGCGAACGGGCATTGCGTCGCTCAAAATCCGTTACAACCAAATATTTGGCTTCTATATCGAGATTTCGAAAGCCAATTTGCACCTCGCCCCGGCTGACTACGAGCGGAAGCAGACCCTGGTGAATGCCGAGAGATTCACATCAGGCGAGCTGAAGGAATACGAACGCAAAGTGCTGTCGGCCGAAGAGCGCGTGCTCGAAATCGAACGACGACTGTACGGTGAAATTCGTGAGGCAATCGCGCGCGAGGCAGCGCGGCTGCGCCGAACGGCGGCTGCCATCGCGCAGCTCGACGTGCTGGTGAATTTCGCACGCATTGCTGCATCTCGAAACTACTCGCGGCCACAATTTACGAACGGGACGGCGGAGCGCGAGTCGAGTGCGAAGCGTGGTTCGCTGCTGATTGCGGGCGGGCGGCATCCGGTTATTGAAAAGCTGCTCGAGGAACGCGGTGAGCGTTTTGTGCCAAACGATTTATATCTCGACGATGAAACGCAGTTTCTTTTGATCATCACCGGGCCCAATATGGGTGGCAAGTCCACATACTTGCGGCAGGCGGCACTGATTTCGATTCTGGCGCAGATGGGCTCATTCGTTCCTGCTGCCGAGGCGAAATTGCCGGTGCTGGATCGCGTCTTTACACGGATCGGTGCGTCGGACAATCTGGCGCGGGGACGCTCGACGTTTCTTGTAGAAATGAGCGAAGTGGCGGCGATTTTGAATACGGCGACGTCCGCGAGCCTCGTGCTGCTCGACGAAGTCGGCCGCGGAACTTCGACATTTGACGGACTCTCGATTGCGTGGGCCGTGGTGGAAGCGCTCCATGCGGGAGCGCGGCCCAAGACGCTTTTTGCCACGCATTATCACGAGCTTACGGAGCTCGAGCAGTTGCTGCCGGGAGTGAAGAACGTGCATGTAGCCGTGCAGGAAGCGGGACGCGAAATTGTGTTCTTGCGGCGAGTCGAACCCGGAAGCGCAGACAAAAGCTACGGAATCGAAGTGGCGCGGCTCGCGGGGCTTCCGAATCCGGTGATCCGCCGCGCCCGCGAAATTTTGCGGAGGCATGAGGAGAGCGAAGACAAACTCACGGAACAGCTCTCGCCCGGGGCGGTTCCGCCCTCAGCCAAACAGGTGAGTTTTGCAGCGATCGACGAGAAAGTGCTCGAAGCGCTGCGCGAAGCGGACGTAAACGCCCTGACGCCGCTCGAGGCATTGAATCTGCTTGCGGCGTTACAGAAGCAGCTGAAATGACGGCTGGCGGGCGGGCGATGCGGGTGCTGGGGATGATGTCGGGAACGTCGGCCGATGGGATCGATGTGGCGCTCGCGCGGATTTCGGGCGCGCCACCTGCAATTTCGGCGAAGATCGAGGGACATCATCACGTTCGATTTCCAGCGAAGGTGCGGGATGCTATTTTGCGACTTGCAAACGGCGCCCCAACGACCACCGCCGAAATCAGCCAGCTCAATGTTCTGCTCGGAGAAGAATTTGCACGCGCGGCCATCGCAGCGTGCAAACGGTGGCGCGTACCCCTGCGGCAAATTTCGCTGATCGGTTCGCATGGGCAGACGATTTTTCATCAGGGCGTAGCGGCAGGATTTCTCGGCCGGCGCGTTGCTTCGACGCTTCAGATTGGCGAGCCAAGCATCATCGCGGAGCGGACCGGCGTGACGACGATCGCGGATTTCCGTCCGGCAGACATGGCGGCGGGCGGACAAGGTGCGCCGCTCGTGCCGTTCGTGGATTATCTATTGTACCGGGATGCGCGAATCGGGCGCGTGGCGCTGAATATTGGCGGGATCGCGAACCTTACCGTGATTCCTGCGGGCGCGCGGGCTGATCAGGTATTTGCGTTCGACACGGGACCTGGAAACATGATTGTGGACGCGATCGTAGAAGTTATGACGCGGGGCCGCCATCGTTACGATCGCGACGCGCGGATTGCGCTTCGGGGCAAGACCATTCCACCGGTTCTCGATCGGTTGCTGGGAGACGCGTACTTGCGGAAACCGCCGCCGAAAACGGCGGGACGTGAGCAGTTCGGACGCGCATACGCGGAAAAGGTTCTGGCGTGGGGCAAGCGGCACCGCGCGACCACCGAAGATCTGGTCCGAACGGCAACCGTGTTCACTTCCCTTTCGATCGCTGATGCGTTGCGTAGATTTGTTTTGCCGCGCGCACGAGTAGATGAACTTATCGTCGCCGGAGGCGGTGCGCGTAATCCATTGCTGATGGCGCAGCTCGCGGCGGCGCTGCCGGAAATTGAAATTGTGCCAGCCAGCGAGTTTGGAATTCCGGCGGAAGCGAAGGAGGCGTTCGCATTTGCGGTCCTCGCGTATGAGGCGTATCACGGCCGCGCGAATAATCGGCCCTCCGCTACAGGGGCGCGGCACCCGGCGGTGATGGGCAAACTCGTGCGGGGACGAGCGCGCTAGAATGCGCCCGGCGGCAGCGGCACTCGCCTGTGTGCTGATTAGCGCAGGTTGTTCGTCGAACCGCGGCGCCGAAGAGCCTGGGACTGTCAACTTCCTGATTGAGTCGATGCCGGCGAATCTCGACCCGCGCATCGGCACGGATGCACAGTCGCAGCACCTAGACGGCCTGATTTTCGATTCCCTTCTGGCACACGACGCGCAGATGAACATCGTTGCGGATCTCGCAGAGCGGTGGGAGGCGCGCGATCCTTTGACGTACGTATTCCACCTAAGGCAGGGCGTGAAATTCCACGACGGCCGACCGCTTACTTCCGCGGACGTGAAATTCACGTTCGATTCGATCCTCGATGGAACAGTGAAAACACCGAAGCGCGGAGCGTTTCGAATGGTCGCATCGATCGAAGCTCCAGACGATTCGACGATCGTGTTTCACCTGCGCGAACCGTATGCGTCGTTTTTGTGGAACCTGACGAAGCCGGGCGTCGGAATCGTACCGCGGGGGTCTGGAAAGGAGATCGCGCAAACACCAATCGGGACGGGGCCGTTTCAATTTGTAAATGCGATCACGGATCAGGAAATCGCGCTCCAGAGGAATCCCGGATACTTCGGAGATGCGGGTGAGACGACCGCGGCGCGAGGAAACGTGGAGCGCGCGCGATTCAGAATCGTGCCGGACGCAATTGTACGAGCGCTTGAATTGCGAAAAGGTTCGGCGGATGTCGCAATTAACTCACTCAGTGCGGATATGGTCGCCACCCTCGCGAAAGAGCGTGGAATCGTTGCCGACGAGCAGCCGGGGACGACGATCGCTTACGTCGGATTCAATCTGGAGGATCCGATTCTGGCGCATCGCGAAGTGCGGCAGGCGCTGGCGTATGCAACGGATCGCGCGACTCTGATCAAGTATCTACTGCGTGGGCAGGCGCGAGCCGCGTCCAGTTTGCTACCGCCGAACCATTGGGCGTACGACCCGGACGTGCCGCAATACGATTTCGATCCGGCGCGAGCGGAGCGGTTGCTCGATGCGGCCGGATTCAAGCGCGGCGCGGGCGGCGTGCGATTTCACCTCGAATTTAAGACGTCAACGGAGGAATATTCGCGCCTCTTAAGTGAAGCTATTGCGGATGAATGGAGGCGCGTAGGGGTCGCGATTGAGCTGCGGCCGCTTGAATTTGCGACGTTTTATGCGGATTTGCAGCGCGGGAGCTTTCAAGTCTCGGCACAGCGCTGGGTGGGAGGCAACAACGATCCGGATATTTTCGAGTCGGTTTTTAGTTCGAAGAAGATTCCGCCCAATGGATCGAACCGCGGACATTACCGCAATCCGAAACTCGATGCCCTGCTCGACGAGGCGCGGATGGAAATGGATCGTGAGAAGCGAAAAGCGCTGCTCTGGGAGATTCAAAAGATCGTGGCTGAGGACGAGCCGTATATCAATTTGTGGTATCTAGACAATGTGTGCGTTCACCGCGAACGCTTGACGGACATCGTGATTCCGCCTGCCGGTGATTATGATTTCATCGAGGGCGCGAGATTGCGGTGAAATTAATTATTGTGTGTGGATGCGCTGCAGGATGCGGAGAAAATCGGCTCGGCGGTTTGGACCAGCGCCTGCGTAGGCGAGATGAATGATGGGAGTGTTTTTGCGCGTTGGGTCGGCTACAAATGGGAACGGACTGGTTGAGCCTACCGCCCAGAAGAAATCGGCGTGCAAACCCTGCGTTTCGGCGGGCAAATTGAAATAGTGAACTGCATTCTCGCTGATCTGCTCGCGTGACAAAGCCTCGAACACGAAGAACGTCATCCCGGCAAAATCCACCTGCTCCATCGGCGGTAATTCGAGATTCTTGAAATCTCCATAAGCGCGAGGACCGTCGAGCGACTGTCGAAACGTAATTCCGCTGGTGAGTTGCTGCGAATAAAAGTCAGGGAGAGTAGGCGAATAGCTGCAGGAGTACGTGACCTGAATTTCCGATTGCGAGAATTCACCGCCCACCGGATCCGGAGCGCGCCTCGCATCAGCGATCTTGGCCAGTACATCGTCCATGCAGGAGTGTGAGGGCGGCAGAAAAAGGAAGAAGAGATAATCCGGCAGGCTCATGCCGGTGCCGTTCGTCGAATGCATTTCGGTGTCGAGCCAGTACGCGTCGTGACCGATCAACGGATTGTCTGAGGTGGCGAGCTGCAGCAGCGTGTATTGGTGCTCATTCGTCAGAAATAAAATCTGGTTGAAACGAAAGGGCGGAGCATAAGGACCAAGGCCCGGAGGCGGGGCGCTCGGAGCGCCAGTGGGCTTCCAATTAAGGCCGAGATCGATGGAAATGCCATTTTCCAGCCAAAAACGCTGCAGGTCAGGCGGGCGCTGTTCTTGTTGTTGTGGCAGCGGCGCAACCGTGCGAAATGCCGTGCCGAATACGAGCGCCGCAAACATCGTCGTGGCTGCCACGAGTTGTTTTCCATTCATCATCGCTTCCGCCAGTGTAGGGGGTAACGATAAAGCGCTCAAGGCGAAAGGTAGCGTTTGTTTTCGACGAACGGAGGCAAGTCCATGGGCGGGCGCCTCAAATTCGAGGTGCCCGCCCGATGGATTGCACGCGACTGAGATCAGAAGGAGAGCTTGAGCCCGAACTCGATGGTGCGCGGCGCGCCAAGCGAGAACACGCCTGTTCCTACGCCCACACGAACCGATGTGGCGTCCGCCCGTGTGGTCCCGTTTACCGACCCCGGGCTGCCGAGGAGGATTCCGGTCAAGACGTTGCCCGGAATATCAAAATTGGAAAAATTGAAAAGATTATAGAAACTGACGCTCGGCTCGATCGCAATTTGCCGGTCCTTTACGTTCACCCTGCCGGTCCAGGCCAAACTCGTATCGAACGTCTTCAACCAAGTGAGCCCTACTTGCCCTTGCGGCGCCAACTGGACTGCTGGCGCCACTGCGCAGGCCGCACCGGCTGACACTCCATTGGGGTTGCTTAGGCACAGCGAATTGCCGACGCCGAGCTGCTGTGGCGTGAAGAGCCCAGTGCTGACAAGCATTTGCCCCGCTGGAGTTAAATTACCCGCCACCGTGTTGTTGTAGTTGTTTAGGAGATTGTTCAGGTTGCCCGGCGAAACACCGCGCATGAACGAGCCAAACTTCGTGCCCGGAAGCAAATCGCCAACTGTGCCGTCACCCGTAAAGTCGGTGAAATAGATCTCGCCTGTCGTCCTGTACTTGCACGCCGGGCTCAAGCTGCGCGAGGTCTAGGAAGTTGCGTCCGTTGACCGGCAGGTTTTCAATCTGATCTTTCGTGAGAACACCCTGCACGCTGGCCTGCTCCGTGTTTACGGCAACTGCCTGGGCCCTCCACTTCCACGATGGTGCTACCCGACCCTACGGGCAACGTGAGATTCGCACCGGCCGTTTCGCCCACTCGCACGACGACGGCTTGCTCGACTGTCTTAAAGCCCTGTGCCTCGGCACGAGCCGAGTAGTTTCCGGGGACAATGGCGCCGGAGGTATAGGCGCCGCTGGAGGACGTGGCGACTTGGAAAGTCTGGCCAGTGTCTTTATTTCGGATGGTGACTTTCGCGGAAGGTATGACCGCGCCGCTGGAATCGAGAATCGTGCCCTGAATGCTGCCGGTGGCAATCGTGCTTTGGCCCATTGCCGCGCTCGTGGTGAAGGCGTGCACGACCATGGCGATTGCCAGCAGAAGTACGACGGAGTGGACTTTCGCCGTGTGCCTACGAATCATCGTCTTGAACCCCCATCGCCCAGCCGAAAGACGGCACGAGCAATGGGCGCTCGAGTGCAAATGAATTGCCAAAATTTATATCGCCAGCCAGGTGAGAGACCGACCTAAAGCATCGTTAAATACATGCAATTGCAGAGTGCTTTCCCTGGAGCTTAGGTCCTTGGCTGATCAGTCTGCGCGGCTATCCGAAAAGCTAAATTTCGCGACGATGATAATTCGGATGTTTTGTCGCGGCACCCATTGCTCGGACTCGCTGATGGGGTTTGATCGCGGCCTCGCGATACGTTCGCGTTACCCAACGGCGAATGTGTTTGTCGTGGGAGTTGCATCGTGAGATTCAGGGCGTACACTGTTGTGCGCCCGCCTAGAAACGCAACTCAACCGACTTTTGAAGGAGGAGTGTATTGTGATCCGGTTTCAACTGTTTGCGCGATTGCTAGCTGCCGCAGGGCTCGCATTGCTCGCGTGCTCAGCCAAGGGAGGCATGGCCGCAAAATACGCGGAGCCGGAAGATGGAGCCGTAGAGAACAGAGTGTTTCAGGACGATTATTTCGGCGTCCGGTATCCGCTTCCGTCTGGGTGGGTAGAGGATTTGAAAGGGCCGGAGCCGTCTGCGTCGGGATACTATTCGTTGGCCGCGCTCAAGCCCGAGGGCAAGCTTGTGGCGACGATACAGATTTCCGCGCAGGACAATTTCTTCGCGCCCGAACCGGTCAAGGACGCAATCAGTTTTCTGAATGCGATGAAGCAGGGGCTGGATCCGAGTCTTTCGGCTGCGCATGCAGTGGCATCCGTCAAGGTCGGGGGATTGGATTTTGCTCGCCTCGACTACAGCGGCGCGGGGCTGAACCACGTTGTGTTCGCAACGGAGATTCGCTGCCATACGCTCATCTTTTCGATCACCTCGAGCCGCGAAGCGCTGGCCGAGATGCTTGTCGACTCGCTAAAGAAAATGTCATTCACGCAGGCGGATCACTCGGTGTCCTCGCCGCAAGCGGACGCATCGCGAGGAGACTGGCCGCTCTGCGTTCCGGAGTCCGCTTACAGCGATCACATCGTACACAAAGTGGATCCAGTAATGACGGGGCCGCGATACGCAAGTGTACCGGTGCGGTTGATCGTCGGCGCTGACGGAAAGCTCGAACACGTCCACGCGATTGCGGGATTTCCGGAGCAGGTGAAGAGTGTCACCGATGCTTTGGCGAAGTGGAAGTTCAAGCCATACATTGTCAACGAACAGCCCGTGGAAGTAGAAACCGGATTGCTGTTTCAGTTTCCATCAGCACCGCGCAACGGAATTCGGGCAAGCGATTCGGGTCAACGAGGGACTGACGCAAAGTTTTGGGAAACGGCCTTCCCGAAATAACAAGAAGTGACAATCAAAAGACCGCGGAGGCGTGCAGCCAATTTCCGCGGTCTTGTTCCAGTTCGTCTAACTTGCCGATTCGTAATGTGCTACGACTCTAGAGCGAACGTAAGAAGGCTAAAAGCGCCGCCGCGTGAGTTGCCGAGAGTTGGTTGAAGTTGTTGATCACCTGGTTCGCTTCCGATCCCTGACTGTGGTGCGCCTCAATTGCCTGCACGAGATCCGAAGTGCGACCGTCGTGAAGGAAGAAGATGCGTTGACCAACTCCCCATAAGGGCGCCGTACGGAACAGCATCCCGTTGGCGAGGCCCTGGCTTATCTGGTCGGCCAGCCCTATTCCCATGTTGTGAACGAGGAAGTCCGAAAAGGCATTCACGGGCACGTTAGTGAGGCCTGTGCCATAGAACATGCTTCCACTGTTGATCGTGGGCGTGTGGCACAGGTTGCAGCCGATCTGATTGAACACCTGCTGGCCGACCTGCGTAACAGCGGTTGCGGGCGCTGGGGCAGGGGGGGCGGAAAGGCGCGCAAACGCGGCGAAGTTGATTATGTCCGAAGAATAGTCCGAAGCGCTTGAGCCTGAGTTGCCGGTGGGACTGAGCACGGTGGAATCTTCCGGCAACGCATTGATCATGCACCCGGGAGTCTCATCGCGCTCATTTGGAAACAGTTCGTTGGTCACACCCTGTTCCACGTTGTAGGCCTCACCCGCGAACATAACGAGCGATTTGTTCTGCGCCTTCCAACCGAATCGTGTGATCGTGCCGTCGTTTCCGCTGCGATTCACCTGACCGGAAATAGCGAATGCCGCCTTCTGCGGATTTGCGGCATTCTTTAGAATCGCAGTGTCGGTAATGCTCTCGACGAGCCCAGCACCGAAGAGCGGAGTTGGAATGCGAAAAATGATGTTGTTCTGATTGATTGCATCTTCGAAGTCCGGCTGAGCGATATTGCAGCTGCCGGCGTCGGAGCGTCCGGTTATGACAAACAAATCGTGCACGCCGCCGTCCGGAGTTCCATTCGGATTACGGATGAAACGAACCTCGCGGACCGGGCCGTTCGCTGTAATGAAGTGAGGGACTTTGTTCGTCGCGCCGTCGGCAACTGCCATTGCGATTTGTGGATTGCTTGCGGGACTTGAGCCACCGACGGCCGGAAACGCATGGCATCCGCTACAGCTCGTCGCATTGAAACGCGGGCCGAGGCCCACTCCGGATTCGTTCGTTATTTTTCCGGAAACGGAATCGACCTCTTGAAACCGCGTGAGGGCAGCATTGAAGAAGTTCTCGTAGTCGCCGCTCATCCCGCCTAACGGACCACCCGCGCCCGCCGGACCACCACGAACGCCGGGATCGAGCGAGCGATTTCCAGTTGTGGAACTAACGTTGCGACCGTCGTTGTTGTCTTGAATTTGAGCGAACGCCGCCCTCGCTCCCGAGGTAAGAGCCACAGCGACGAGCGCGACTCGACACAGCACGCCTACAGACACACTTTTGCAGCTAAAACGTTCCATGTCACTCCCCTTCCCTCCAAGAAACAGAGGGCATTCACCAGGATTGAATTCGATCGAAGGGACCTGCGTACGGTCCCAGAATTAGGCAATCGGCGGGCGGGGCAAGTGTGAACGGAACCAAATCACTAACAGACGTTGGATACGCCTATTGCTGCCGGCGAGTAAACGACGGGAGCCGCAATTCGGCAAGACCAGAAAGGGAACAGGGTCATCCACTGTACCGGGGGTACAGAGAAACTAAAACGTAAGGGGTTGGGGTGCTTTTACGATACAGCGTTATAAGCCGTAGCCTCAGGGAAAGACTGTATAGCTGCTTGGCATATGCGGATTTAAATTCTGTAAGCGCAGCAGCGTACACGCTGTGTTGTGGCTGGTCCCACCCCCCTCGGACCACGGGGGAGAAAGAACCTTGAGAATGAAGTTAAACATCAAAAGACCCTGCCCGCACTGCAGTAGCACTGAGGTTTTTCGCTCGCACCGCCGCGGCGCATTTGAGAAATATCTCTTCAGCATAATCGGGATGCGCCCTTACCGCTGTATAAAATGCGACTCTCGATTCTATGGGTTTTGGCCGGCCACTGAACAAGCTGCGCCTGCACATTTAAAAACTGCGTAATATACAGGTAAGGACGGTCCTATCTCGCTAGAGAGCTATTGCAGAGCCGCGTGAATTTCGGATTCCGGAATTGCGCCTTCCCGAATAATTGACCACTCGTTGCCGTTGACCCGTACGATTGTCGAAGCAAGAATTGCGCCGGTATCGCCGGAATCGAGAATCAGCGGTAAACGATCCCCGAGTTGTTTCACGATTTGTCCCGCGTTGGTGCACGAAGGAAATCCGGAGAGGTTCGCACTGGTGCCGGTGATAGGCCCACGAACAGCTTCGATCAATGCCGACGCGATTCGCGAATTCGGCCAGCGCAACGCAACTCGCCCTGTGTTTCCTGTAACCTTTAGTGGCAGCCGGTGCGTCGCCTCGACCACGAGCGTCAAAGCGCCAGGCCAGAATTTGTGCGCGAGGACGAGAAAAGAATCGGGCAGCTCGCGCGCGAGGGTTATGGCCTGTTCGATGGAGTTCACCAGAATTGGCAAGGCTTTGTTCTCGGCGCGGCCTTTTACTCGGAAAACGTGCTCGATCGATGAAAGATTGAAAGGATCGGCGGAAAGAGCGTAGAAAGTGTCCGTCGGCAGGCCAACGACGCAGCCCCGGCGGATGAAATCGGCCGCATAATCCACCACGCTCGACTCGGGCGCATCCGGCGAAATTTTCAGGACTTCAACGGGCAAATTTGTTCGCTCACGGCGGGTTACGCCCCGGTTCTAGATGATTCGGAACGTACCATAGCCAACGCGCACGGCGCAAGGCGTGACGCGGCGGCTTTAGAGCCGGTGCCTCTGCGTTTACGACCGGGGTTGCATTTGCTAGGCTTGCGGCATGGTGCGCCGTCCCCCAACGGGATCGGAACAGGGCGATCTAATTACCAGCCGCGATAACCGCTGGCTGAAGAAGTTTCGTGCAGCATTGCGTGGCACCGGTCCCGTAGAGGGTGAGCCAATTGGTGTCGAGGGGCCAAAGCTTGTGGAGGACGCCCTGAAGTCGGGAATTGAGGCTGAGGCGCTACTGGTGAGTGAGTCTGCCGAAGCTGGACTCGAACCGATTTTGAACGCTGCGAGCGCCAGCGAAGCTGGCGTGCCACGCTCGCGGATTCTGCGCACCACGGACAAATTATTTGCGAGCGTGGCCGGAACCGAAGCGCCTCAGGGTATTGCCGCGCTGTTCAGTGCGCCCGCATGGACATTTGAAGATGTGTTGCGAGGTGCGGCCGATGAGAACGGCGCACTTGTCGGCGATTTCCCGCTCGTTGTTGTCGTGGCAGGCGTGCAAGACCCCGGCAACGTCGGCACAATCGTACGGTCCGCCGAATCTTTTGGAGCTACGGGCGCGATCGCGACGCGCGGTACAGCCGATCCCTGGTCGCCCAAGGCTTTACGTGCTTCGGCCGGATCGGCGCTACGTTTGCCGGTACTTCGAAGGATTGCGATTCCGGTCTTGCTCGCACAACTGAAAATAGCACGGGTGAAAATCATTGCAGCAGCCGGCCGCGCCGGCGGTTTGCTTTCGCTTGGAACATCAACTTCCGCCAGTTCCGACAATCCTGTTCTTCGCGAGGCTGTTGCGATTTTTATCGGCAGCGAAGGCACTGGGCTCCCAAACGAAGTTTTAAATTCAGCCGATAGCACGATCTCGATCCCGATGCGCTCCTCCGTCGAGTCACTCAACGCAGGTGTTGCCGGCTCCATCGCGTTATTTGAAGCCGCCCGCCAGCGACGCGGCAGAAAGTGACTTCATATCTCAGCGCTGAATCGTAGTTGCGAAGAATGCCTCAGCAAGGTGATCGCCCCATGCTTCCCGTACTTCGAGGATCCATGCGGCGTTTCTTACAGCCATCGCTTCATGCTAGCCTAATTTGTTAGTGCTGGGAGCTGTCAACTCGCTGTATCGAAAGGCGCGCTGTGGGACTGTTTAGGGCAATCGAGCCGCAGGATGAACCACTCGCAGGCAGGCCGCTGGCCGACCGTATGCGTCCGCAAACGCTCGACGAATTCATCGGCCAGGAAGACCTGCTTGGCCCCGGAAAACCGCTTCGCATCCAAATCGAGCGCGACGACTTGAGCTCGATGCTCTTCTGGGGTCCGCCGGGATGCGGGAAGACGACTCTCGCACGAATCATCGCCCGCCGCACGAAATCCGAATATGTCCCCTTCAGTGCGGTTCTGGCAGGCATCAAGGAAATCAAAGAAGTGATGGCCAAAGCCGAAGGCGTCCGCCGCTATGGTCGGCGCACCATCGTCTTCGTGGACGAAATGCACCGCTTCAACCGCGCGCAACAGGACGCATTCCTGCCGCACGTTGAAGCGGGCAACATCCTTTTGATCGGCGCGACCACTGAGAATCCTTCCTTCGAAGTAATTGCGCCGCTGCTTTCGCGCATGAAGGTGTATATCCTGAAAGCGCTCTCGGTCGAGCAGGTTATCGCGCTTCTTCGACGCTCGCTGGAAGATGCCACTCGCGGTCTTGGCACGGAAAGTATCGAGATAAGCGATGAAATTATTGAGCGCATTGCGATTCTTGCGAATGGCGACGCGCGCTCGGCCTACAACACCCTCGAAGCGCTCGTTTTTGGCACTGCCCCGGACACGGCCGGCCGTCGCGTTGTATCTCAGGCAGTCCTCGAAGAGGTGCTGCAGAAAAAGCTCCTGCCATACGATAAGTCCGGCGAAGAGCACTTCAACCTCATCTCTGCACTGCACAAGTCCGTGCGTAATTCCGATCCCGACGCGGCGCTCTACTGGCTCGCGCGCATGCTCGAATCGGGCGAAGATCCGCTGTATCTCGCGCGCCGGATGGTGCGGATGGCGAGCGAAGATATCGGCCTCGCCGAGCCGAACGCGCTTGCCGTGACGCTGGCCGCAAGAGATGCATTCGATTTCCTCAGGCCGCCCGAGGGAAATCTCGCGCTGGCACAGGCTGCGGTGTATTTGTCCCTCGCGCCCAAATCGAATGCAGTCTATAAAGCCTACGGCGAGGTGGGGCAAGATTTGAAGAACACGATTGCGGAGCCTGTTCCCCTGCATCTAAGAAACGCAGTGACAGGGTTGATGAGCAACATGGGCTATGGCAAGGGCTATCAGTACGCGCATAACGCGGAGGAGAAAGTCACCGATATGACGTGCTTGCCGGAGAGTCTTATTGGCCGCACATATTACAAACCGACCGAACAGGGCTTCGAAGCTCGCATTCGGCAGCGTCTTGAAGAAATCCGGCGAATTCAGAAGAAATCTGCTGGACAAGAGTGAGAATCTTCCAAAACATGCAGCTTCCCTCCTCTGTTCTCATGGCTTTTCTGATCGGGGCCGTACTTTTTCCCAACTCGACAGTTGCACAAGAGAAACCTAAATTCGTCATTGAAGAAGATTGTTCGCATTTTTCAGTCGCGCCCGACAACAAGATTGTTTTCGTCGTGCAGCGCCAGAAGCGGATGAAGAAAATCGTGATCCAGCGCGACGATATCTGGGTTGCCTCGCCAAACGGAGGCAAACGCAGAATCGTCGAAGGCGAAAAATTCATGCCGGCGCCTCCTCCGCTGAATTTCCAGGTGGATTCGATCTCGTGGTCGCCTGACAGTCGCCTCCTCGCGGCGGACATCACGTTTCAGAAGCCGGCCACCGACGACGAGTCTTCACCGACGACCGCAAAAGGAATTGCACTGTTCGACGAGAATGGCGGTGAAATTAAGGTAGCTGGATCGAAGACCCGCTTCATCGAAGACGCGGGGAACGCGACGTGGCTGGCCGACGGCCAGACAATCGTTTATGTGACGGGCGGCGGACCATTTCAGATCATTCGGATGAAGCCGTCACAGGGTAAGGCCGTCACTCTTTTCGAAGGACACACGTTCGACGGCATCACATGGGACGCCAAACACAACCAGGCTTACGCTATCGGTAGAAATCTCAGTATTTCGGGCAGAGACGTCCTGGTGCAGCTCGACTTACTCAACGAGGGAGTGCGGGAACTTACCCGCGTCCCCGAGTTTCAAGGCAAGCTAACGATCGCGCCTTCCGGTAATCGCGTTGGATACTTCGTCGATGCCGATACGATTGAGGTGCGCGAATTGGCTCATCCTAATCAACCGCTGAAAACGAGAGCCGGATTCGGACGCTTTCAATTCGGCCTCGACGAAAAGCGCGTGCTCTTGAAGCGCGGTCCCGACGAAAAGTCGGGTACCCTCGTATGGGTCGGTCTCACGGATGGCAGTTTCCGCCCAATTCTTCATGATCAGCTGGTAAGCGCATTTCAAATCGCGCCCGACGGGCAGTCCATCATTATCGCTGAGCCCGGAAAGCACATTTTGAAGGGTTATTCTTTGCAGTAGTCTAAAGCGTGGCGCCGGCTCATGTGTTCTTTCAGAATGCAGGAATCCTCGATCACAAATAGCCCGGCTTGGCGTCCGCGCTCTGCCGCTGCGGGATGAAACACGCCTTCCTGCATCCACACGGCACGCGCCCCGACACGAATCGCAGATTCGACGATGCCCGGTACATATTCTGAACGGCGGAAAATATCGACGATATCAATGGGCTCTGGAACGTCTTCCAGGCGCATGTAACTTTTCTCGCCCAACACTTCGGTCTCGTTCGGATTCACGGGGATGATTCTGTATCCGGCCGATTGCATGTATTCGGCAACGCCGTAGCTGGGACGCATTCGGCGGCTCGAAAGGCCGACAACCGCAATCGTTTTGCTGGTTTTGAGAACTTCGAGGATGGAATCACTCGAGGTCGGCACGTCATTGGTCATCAGTGTTACTTCCGGGCTTGTGGCTATTATGGTGCTGCGATGCGCGCAACTCAGCGATTACCTGCAGAAATTTCTCGTTCTCTTGGTAAGTCCCTACTGATACGCGAATGCAGTTTGGAAAGCCCATCCATCGCATGGGCCGCACGATCACGCCGCGCTTCAGCATTTCATCTGAAAGCGGCTCGGTCTCAAAGCCGAAGTCCACGAGCAGGAAATTCGTAAACGATGGCACAAACTTGATGCCCAACTTCGTGAGCCCCGCAGAGAGCTGTGCAAGTCCGGCGCGGTTCGATTCGATCGAGCGCCGGACGTGCTCCCGATCGTCGATCGCTGCCAGAGCCGCCGCTTGTGCCACATTCGAAGTATTGAACGGTCCGCGAATCTTGTTCATTTCATCGAGCAGTGGAGCTGGACCGATCCCATAGCCGATTCGCAGCCCCGCAAGGCCATAAACCTTCGAAAATGTTCGCAACACGATCATGTTGCGCCCGCCACGAACGAGCTCTATCGAGCGCGTATAGTTTGGGCGCTCGACATAGTCGCAATACGCCTCGTCCAGGACGATGAGCACGTGCTCGGGAATTTGTGCGAGAAACTGATCCAGCGCATCCGCATCAAACATCGTCCCTGTGGGATTATTCGGGTTCGCGAGGAAGATGAGTTTCGTTTCGGGCGGCAGAAATTCGGCCATCGCATCGAGGTCGAAGTGATAATCGCGCTGGGGCACCTCGACATATCGTGCCCCGGTGGCGCGAATTGCGATGTAGTAGAGCGGAAAAGATCCGTAGGACGTGACGCCGCAATCCACCTGGCGCAAGACCAGGCGCGCGGAAAGATCGATGAGCTCCGTCGACCCTCCACCAAGAATAATATTTTCCGCCGGGATCTCGTGCTTCTTCGCAAGTGCGTCCCGCAAATACGTGCCGCTTCCGTCGGGATAACGGTTCGAGCGAGCCAGCGCTTTCTTCGCTGCCTCGACCGCAAGCGGCGACGGTCCCAGCGGGTTTTCGTTGGAAGCAAGTTTGATGGCGGTGGTTTTCAATTCCCGCTCGACCTCCTCGATCGGCTTTCCCGGGATGTATGGCGCGAGCTCGCGGATATATTCAGGGACAAGTTCACGGATCACGGTGGTCATGCGCGGCAGGTTCTCAACGGGCTTTCCTCGGTCTGGTGCGCGATTGCTTCGTTGCCTTGAATCCCCTTCGGCGCTCTCCGCCCGATACCGGTGGCCGCTTCGACTTGCGCTGACGGCTTCTTCCCCCGCCGCGGTGCGGATGGGAGTCAGGCGCAGAGCGTCTGATCTGCGTTCGCTTTATGGGAGCCTCAGAAGCCGGTTCAAGCTTTCCTTCGATCGCCCGGGACAGCGAAGCTACTTCGTCCGATGAGAGCGTACGGTGTTCGCTGGGTTGAAGTGAGCCGAGCTCGAGATAGCCGAGGCGAATCCGTTTTATTTTTTCAACCGGGTGGCCTGTTTGGAAAAGCTTATTGCGCAACGCGTCGCTTCGCGCTTCCGTGAGCGTCACCTCGTACCACGGCGATTCCTTGCCGCGGACTCGCGTAATCCGTGCACCGGTCGAGCGCGCGAGCTGCTCAATCTCCTCGAACGTGAGCAGCGATTTCAATTTCATCAGGTACGTCTGCCGAAGGCGATGCGCCTTAAGCATACGATTGGCGAGTTCGCCGTCATTCGTTAGAAAAACCAATCCCATCGAATGGTATTCGAGCCGCCCGACCGGAAACACACGCACCGTAACGCCGTGAAGAAGATCCTGCAGCGAGCGACGGCCTTCCGGATCGCTCATGGTCGAAACCACTTCGGGCGGTTTATTGAGCACCAGATAGACGCGATCATGCTCGGGCCTGAGAAGTTTGCCGGAAACTTTAATATGGTCGGTCGATTCGTCGGCTTTCGAGCCGAGCTCCGTGACGGTTCGGCCGTTCACTGTGACCAAGCCGGATTGAATGAGCTCTTCCGCGTGCCGCCGTGAGGTGATTCCCGCTCGCGCGATGATTTTTTGCAGGCGCTCTTGCATCAGTTTCGTTCAATAGGGGTCATAACTTCTATTTATGCGCTACTAGAGTAGCGGAAAAGTGCTGCGGACGCGAACGCGGAAGACGTGGAATGAGATGAAAGCTACCCACAAAATGGCCTGGCCGTTTACGAGGGTCAGCTAGGCGGAAGTGCCTTTCGCTTGCGAATCCGAGATTGGTTCGTCGGAATCGGCAAATACTTCGGCGGCGGATTCTGCGGGAGTACCCCCAAGTTCGGCCTCGACCGACTGTTCGCCGGAGGCGTCGATGGATTCTCCTTCAACCACCGCTTCGCGTGCGTCCGCGCTCAATTCCGCTGGCGCTGCTATTTCTCCTTCGGAGTCGGTCTGCGTGGCGTCCTCAGGTTCAATCGAAGCGATACCCTCGTCAGAGCCAAGCGCCGCTTGCGCGAGTTGTTCGAATTCTTTCAGGCTCGGCAGTTCTTCGAGGTCGGACAATCCGAAGCGCATCAGGAATTGCTTCGATGTTCGATACAGGATGGGCCTGCCAATCACGGCTTTACGGCCTGCTGTGGTGATGAGCCGTTTTTCGAGAAGCGTTTTAATGACGCCGCCAACGTTGACCCCACGAATCTCATTGATTTCCGGCACCGTGACGGGCTGCTTGTAGGCAATCACCGCGAGAGTTTCTAGCGCGGGCATCGTCAGGCGAATAGGCGGCTGGAGGCTCTTGATGAAGCGCCGCACAACGTCGTGATGCTGCGGCTTGGTATAAAACTTCCAGCCGCCCGCAACTTTGCGGACTTCGATTCCGCGGTCTTCAGTTGAATATGACGCAACGAGCAGATCGAGCGCAGTTCTTGCCTCGGTTTTTTCGACGCCAAGGGCGCGGCTGATTTGATCAATCGATGCGGGCTCATCCGCGGCGTAAATTATCGCTTCGAGCGCGGCTTGGATTTCTTGTGGCGTCATATTTGGCCTCTCGATCGCGCTTAGTGACTAGAAATGCCAGCCAATCCTTCGCTCTGCTCGAGATAAAAGGCGGCCGCTACAAATACTGTTCTTCGATTTGCGACATCGCGTCAGGCCCGGCAAATACAGCGTCAAACATTTTGTGTTTGCGCAGCCGGATGTCCGCGAACAGCTCTGATTGGACGAGCAGCACCGCCTGCATCCGCACCATTTCGAGCACGGCGAGCAGCGCGACAATCATGGCATTGCGTGTCGTGCAGGACTCAAAAAACTCGATGAGCGACACAGCCTCGTCCGTCCCGATCAAACGCTGCCGCAACCGGTCCATCATCTGCGCGATCGTCACGGTATCGTGCCGTAGCTCGAACTTGGGAATCTCTTTCCGCCGTTCGAGAACCTGCGAGAACACTTTGACCAGGTCCACAAGCGAAACGACCAGTTCCCCTTCCGTCTCCTCGCTTCCGTAGAGCGATTTATCCGGATGCGACCAGACGTGGTCCTCAATCTGCTGCTTCTGGTAGAGCAGCTGCGCCGCATTCTTGAATTTCTCGTGTTCGAGCAGCCGATGAACCAGCTCGTCGCGCGGATCCTGCTCGCCCTCGGGTCCTGCGAGCGGATCGGTCGGCAGAAGCATCTTGGATTTGATGTGGATCAGCGTGGCGGCCATGTAGATGAAGTCCGCCGAAACGTCGATATCGAATTTTTCGAGCTGGTGTAGATAATCGAGATACTGTTCGGTGATTTTGGCGATGGGAATATTATGGATGTCCATCTCCTGCTTGCGAATCAGATCGAGCAGAAGATCGAGCGGGCCTTCGTACGCCGGCAAATTAATTCGGTAAGGTGACGCCATTATTCAGGCTGTGCTCCCCTGTTTCAGTCGCTAATTGCCTACTTCCGTGCCTCGTCCCATTTGAAGATCGCGTTCCGGACGCGCTTCATCGTCCGCCGCGCGGCCTTCTGCGCTTTCTTCGAACCGGCGTCGAGGATATCCCAAACTCTTTCAGGATTCGCCTCTAATTCTTTGCGACGTGTCTGAATAGGCTCGATCCACGTCACCAGGTTTTCGGCCATCAGTTTCTTGCAATCGACGCAGCCGATCTGTGCCGTGCGGCAGTCATGGTCTACCTTTGCGATCGTTTCAGGTAGCGAGAATAATTTGTGGTAGGCGAAGACGGGACAAATCTCCGGACGGCCCGGATCGGTTCGTTTGATGCGCTGCGGGTCCGTCATCATGTTGCGAACTTTGACGCGAATCTCGTCGGGTGGATCGGAGAGCCAGATCGCATTGCCGTAGCTCTTGGCCATCCGCCGCCCGTCGAGGCCTGGCAGTCGCGGCGTCTCGGTCGGCAAGTAAGCAGGCTCGCGTAGTACTTGCTCAACTCTAAAAAAGTTCCTGTGCTTGCCGACGCTTTCGAAGAAATTCTGGACGCCGATTTCGAGCGCGCGCCTTCTGAAAGCTGTGGCTAAGGCGGCCTTGCGTTCCTTCCCGCGTAACGGAGTTTCAACGCGGGCCAAAGTGACTTTCGCGCTGTCGATGGCCTGCTCAAGGGCGGTCTGGTTTGCCGCGTCAAAAAGCGTGTCCTTCACTACGAATCCAAAGTGTGTGTCAAACCGTCGCACGACTTCCCTCGTCAGCTCCACATGCGGGGCCTGGTCTTCGCCGACCGGCACAAGCAGCTCTTGCTTCGGCTCGCCGTACATAACGATGTCCGCCGATTGAAGCAGCGGGTAACCAAGGAAGCCGTACGTTCCAAGATCGCGATCCTTCAAATTCTCGATCTGCTCTTTATAAGTGGGGACGCGCTCGAGCCAGCTGAGAGGCGTGATCATCGAGAGCAGAACGTGAAGTTCGGCGTGCTCGAGAATGTTCGACTGCACGAACAGCGTTGATTTTGTCGGGTCGAGGCCCACCGAAAGCCAGTCGATCACCACCTGCAACGTGCTCTGGGCAATCGAAGAGGTATCTTCGTAGTGTGTCGTGAGGGCGTGCCAATCCGCGACGAAGTAAAAGCACTCATATTCTTCCTGCAGCTTTACCCAGTTCTGCAGAGCGCCAAAATAATGGCCCAGATGAAGCCGGCCGGTGGGCCGCATGCCGCTCAGAACTCGTCTGCGTTTAGCCAACTAGCGGCTCCCTGCCGCGCGAAGCAGATCGCGCGCGATCACCAGGCGCTGCATCTCGCTCGTGCCTTCGTAAATCGTGAGCACCCGCGCGTCGCGATAATAACGCTCCACATCGCTTTCCCGCGAATAGCCCAGGCTGCCGTGCACCTGCACGGCTTTATACGCCACCCGATTGGCCATTTCGCTCGCGTAGAGTTTCGCGCGCGCCGAATACGGGCCCAGGCGCGAAGGCCCTGGCGTGCCAGACGGCTTTTTGCGCATTTCGAGATCGCGAACCTGCGCTGCTTGATATGTAAGCATCCTTGCCGCGTCAATCTCGGTTTGCATGTCCGCCAGCATCCACTGAATCGCTTGGTAGTCTGCTATTGGATGACCGAACGCGCGCCGTTGTTTCGAGTAGCGCGTTGCCGTTTCAAGTGCGCCTTGCGCCAGGCCCACCGACTGCGCCGCAATCCCGATGCGGCCGCCGTCGAGCGCTTCGAGCGCAATTCTCAGGCCCCGCCCTTCTTCGCCCAGGCGGTTTTCAACCGGCACGTGGCAGTCCGACAGGACGATTTCCACTGTAGGGGAAAGATGCATGCCCATCTTTTCCTCGTAGCGGCTCACTCGAAATCCAGGAAACGATCCTTCAACAAGAAACGCGGTGATACCGCGCGCCCCCGCCGCCGGATCCGTCTTCGCAAATACGATATAGACGCCGGAAATGTCACCGTTCGATACCCAGATCTTCGTGCCGTTTAAAACGTAGTGATCGCCGTCGCGCACCGCCCGAGCCTGTATTCCTCCCGCATCCGAGCCCGCCTGAGGCTCGGTTAGGCAGAACGCTCCGATAATCTCGCCCCGCGCGAGTCGCGAAAGATATTTCTTCTTTTGCGCTTCGGTGCCGTGCTTGAACACAGGGCCAGCGGATACGGTATTCGTCACGCTCACGACCACAGCCGTGGAAGCGTCCACCCGCGCTACTTCCTCAATCATCACGGCGTAGCTGATCGTATCCGTGCCGGCTCCTCCCCATTCCTCTGGAATCATCATGCCGCAGAAGCCGAGTTCGCCGAGCTTGCGGAGCTCTGCAACGGGATATTTGCGCTCGCGTTCGTATTCGCGAATCACCGGACGCATTTCCGTTTCCATGAACTGGCGGACGGTATCGCGAATCAGAAGCTGATCGCTTGTGAGAGAAAAATCCATTCCGAAAGGTGTACGAGCGATGCTAGCACAGCGACCGGAGAAATTGAAAAGTGGATAGCGCTAGGGAAAAATGGCATGTGGTCCGTGTTCGACTTGAACACCGGCAGTTGGGTACGCGCTGAGCTACAGTCTAAGCAACTCGCGCAGCCGCTTCGTCTGCGCCCGCGACACGGGGATTTCGGATTGCCGCTTGTCGTTCATCTTGAGCATGTAACTCGACTTGAACCACGGCACCACTTCTTTGATGTGATTGATGTTGATCAAATAACTCCGGTGCGCCCTCCAGAAAATGTCCCCATCGAGTGCCGCCGCAAGCTCTTCGATCGTGCGGTAGTTCGAAACGCCCTCCGCATCACGCGCGTAAATGGTGATCGTGCCGTCCTGAATCGAGGCGTAGATCATCTCGTCCGCGTCTACGAGGAACATACGCGCCTGCGATTTCACGAGCAGCTTTACTGGCTGTGTCGTTTTGGCACGAGGCGCTCCAACTCCCAGTTGGCCGACCAAATTCTCCAGCCGCTCGACCGGCGACGTTTGCGCCTCGACCATTTTCTTCGCGCGCTGGACGGCTTTGGCGATGCGAGCCTTGTCGAAAGGCTTCAATACGTAATCGACGGCGTTCACCTCAAAGGCCTGGATCGCGTAGTGATCGAAAGCCGTCGCAAAAACGATTGGCGGCACGCGCAACTTGCGCTCTACGAGTTTCTGTATCACACCGAAGCCGTCAAGCCCGGGCATCTGAACGTCCAGAAAAACGAGATCGGGATTGTGCTCCTTGATCAGCGCTACCGCCTCGATCCCGTTCTTCCCCTGCGCAACCACTTCGATTTCCGGAAAGCTGCGCAAGAGAAACTGCAACTCGTCGCGCGCCGGCCGCTCGTCGTCTACGATTACTGTGCGGATAGCCATGGAATTTTCGCATCCAGTATAGGATAAAATCGGCGGGCAAAGTGCAAAGGAACGCGGGTGGCCAAGAGAACAGCGAAGGCGAAGATTCTGAGCAGCGAAACGATGTATAGGGGTCGAGTGTTCGGCGTTCAGCGCGATCAGATAATCGAGCCGAACGGAACCAGAGCAATTCGCGAAATTGTGACTCACCCTGGGTCGGTGGTGGTGCTGCCCGTGTTTGATGACGGCAGGATTCTGATCATTCGTCAATACCGGCACGCCGCGGGACAATTCATGTGGGAGCTTGTCGCTGGCCACCGCGAGCCGGACGAAGACTTTCGCCGGGGCGCAGCTCGCGAGTTGCGGGAAGAAACCGGTTACACCGCGCGACGATATCGAAAGCTGCTCGAAATTTATCCAAGCCCTGGTCTTCTAAGCGAGCGAATGGTCATTTTCCTGGCTGAGGGTTTGACCAAAGGGGAAGCTCATCCCGAAGATGACGAAAAGATTGAAGCGCGAATCCTCACGCTCCGCGAAGTCGAACGCTGGATTCAGAGCGGTAAGATTCGCGATGCGAAAACCGTCTCCGGCTTGCTCTATTACGCCGCATTTGTCCGACGGAAGCGGTAGGCTCTTCGACGGCCATCGCAATCGCTATAATTGGTAGGTAAAAGAGGCAAAGATGGAAAATCGGGAAGTAGCACTCATCCTGCGCGAAACGGCTCAACTCCTCGAGATTGATGGCGCGATCATCGGGCGCTACCGGAGCTACGAAAAAGTCGCGGACTTGCTTTTCAGCCTCCACGAACGCATCGAAGACGTCGCCAAGGACGTCACGAAACTTCGAGAGCTGCCCGGCATCGGCGAAAACATGGCCGAGCACATCTGTGAAATCCTGGAGACAGGCGACTACAAGCTGCGGCAAAAGCTGCTGAAGAAATACCCTCCGACGCTGCTGGAGCTGCTTGCCCTGCAGTCGCTAGGACCCAAGAAAGTCGCCTTCCTGTGGTCCAATTTTAAATGCGCCACTGTAGCCGATCTCGAAAAACTGGCTCGCGAAGGGAAACTGCGCGATCTTCCAGGCTTTGGCGAAAAAAGTGAACAGAATATCTTGAAGGCCACGGAGACGGCCAAGCGCTCGTCCGGACGCTTCCTCATGGATGCCGGCGACATCGACGCCGAACGCCTTTCAGAATTCATTAAGCAGGCAGGCGATGCCGTCGAGTCGGTTACAGCAGCAGGCTCGCTGCGGCGTCGGCGCGAAACCATCGGCGATCTCGACCTGCTCGTCACGATGCGCCCCGGACAGGATAGGCAAAAGAATATCGACGCCGTAGCCGAGCACATTTTGAAATATCCCCGAAATGTGCAGACGCTCGCGCACGGAGAAAACAAAGTCAGCATGCTGCTCGAAAGCGGGCTGCAGGTGGACGTGCGCCTTCTCAACAAGAACAGCTTCGGCGCCGCGCTCCTCTATTTCACAGGCTCAAAGGAACACAACGTCGCCCTCCGGGGACGCGCAAACGACATGGGCTGGACGCTGAACGAATACGCGCTGACAACAATCAAGAGTGGACGTTCGGTAGCCGGCAAGACGGAAGAAGAAATCTACGCGAAGCTCAAGCTTCCCTACATCGAGCCGGAGCTGCGCGAAATGCGTGGCGAAATCGAAGCAGCCGAACAAGCGAAGCTCCCGTCGCTTATAAAGCTCGAAGACATGCGCGGCGACGTGCAGATGCATTCCACCGCATCTGACGGGCGCAACACCGTCGAGGAAATGGGCGAAGCAGCGCGAGCGCTCGGTTATGAATACATCGCCATCACGGACCACTCGAAAGCCGTCACCGTCGCGAACGGCATGGATGAGAAACGTACGCTTGAGAACATCCGCAGGATTCGCGCCGCGCAGGACCGAGTGTCCGGCACCCGGCTGCTCGCCGGAATTGAAGTCGACATCCTGAAAAACGGCAAACTCGATCTCGATAACGAAGTTCTGGCGCAACTCGACGTGGTGGTGGCTTCCATACACTCCTACATGAATCTGGATCGAATTGAAATGACGGAGAGGCTCCTCGCGGGGATCGAGAATCCGTACGCGCAGATTATTGCGCACCCCACGGGCAGGCTCCTTTTGCGCCGCGATCCGTATGCTTACGACATGGAGAAAATCCTGGACGCCGCGAAAAAGCATTCCGTCGCGATGGAGTGCAACGCGTATCCCGATCGCCTCGATTTGAACGATGTTCATCTGCGCATGGCGAAAGAGCGCGGCGTAAAGGTCGCGATCTCAACCGATGCGCACTCGACCACTCACCTTCGTTTTATGAAGTACGGAGTTGCTACTGCGCGCCGAGGTTGGATCGAAAAGAAGGACGTAATCAACGCGCTGCCGGTCGACCAATTCCTCGCAGCGCTAGGCTCGAAGCCGGTCGCTGCATCCCCGTCGAATGCTGCGAAGAAGAAATCTGCCTAGCCGTCGAATTACGGAACATTTTCCGGCATTCTTGCGTACCTCATACTGTAAGCGATTAAAGGGCTACGCGTCTTGATGCTCCACGGAGTGACACGAATGAAGCGGACACTTTGGATGATGGCGGGGATTTTAATGATGGGGATTTCGTGGGGAGTCGGTCCTCAGCCCGCACATGCCGAGGAATGGTCGAAGACTTATAAGGTGAGCGACCGCGCGAATCTACGCGTCGAGACCGACGACGGCGACGTCAACATTCTGGCAGGCGACCCTGGACAAATCGAAGCTCGCGTCACGACCGACGCATTCAAGATCGGCCCCGGCGGTGTGCGCATCGAAGAGCACCAGGAAGGCGACAACGTGACCGTCAGCGTAAAACTTCCGCACTTCAATTTCTCGTTCTTCGGCGGCCGCCACCGTTCCGTGCGTATTGACCTACGTGTTCCCAAGGATCTCAAACTCGACGTACGCACGGGCGACGGCAACGTAAACTCTCAGCCCATTTCGGGCGACATTCGGATCAACACCGGCGACGGCCACATCGCCGTCAGCGGGCTCAAAGGTTCAATCAGCATGCGTTCCGGCGACGGAAACATCCAGGCATCGGGCCTTGATGGTTCGCTCGAAGTTGATACAGGCGACGGGCATGTCTCGGTAGATGGCCGCTTCGATTCCCTGAATTTAAAAACGGGCGACGGCAACATTGAAGCGCGCGCGATGAGCGGATCAAAGGTCGCAAACAGTTGGCGGCTCCATTCCAGCGACGGCCATATCAATATGTGGCTGCCCGGTGATTTCAACGCCGACCTCGACGCACACACCGGGGACGGTAAAATCACGCTCGATTTTCCGATCAGGGTTTCCGGTTCGCTAAGCCACTCCTCGATTCACGGAACTCTCAACAATGGCGGCGGCACAGTTTCGATCACTTCGGGCGACGGCTCGATTCATCTACAGAAGTTGTAGGGGTAAGGCGAACGCTGCTTAGCAGCGAAACTATGGAGAATGCCCAATTAGGCTCGAAGCCTGGCGGTGCGTTAGTGGAAGGTTTCTCTCTTACCGTGTCAGCCGAAACCGGCAAATGTTTGCCCGGGGACACATCAGGCGAGAACAGCTATTGTATTAAGGCCTTGCAATTCAATAACTTAACGACTACCTGTCTTTGGCACTCCTCTTGCACCGTAGCCCTTGACGGTTGCTAGGGGAATCTAAATGATTGCCTTTGTGATGATGGGATTAGTTGCAGTGCTCGCGTTTCTCTGTCTCTCAGGGGGAATCGCTGATTGCGCGCGCCGGGCTCAGCCAGCCTCGAAGAAATAGCTAATCGTTGGCGCCTTCGGTCATGCGATTCCCTCGCGACGGCCACGAACTCTTAATCTGTCCTAACCCTCGCAACCAAAGCTCCACCTAGCCGAGACGAATCAGGCCAGAAAACGCTTTACATTCCAACGACGACAGCACAACTTCCATTCCCTACCGCTCGACCCAGCAAGGTTGCAAATTGCCAAGCGATACCGCATCATTGCTTTTCTTCAATCGCATAACTTCATCTACAAACTACGGGGGATTTTGAATGCGCAGGCCTGTGAGTGTTGCTCCGCCAAAAGGAAAGCTGGGAGTGCTTACGCCGGGAATGGGGGCGGTGGGTACGACTTTTATGGCGGGCGTCGAATTAGTGCGGCGAAAAGAGTCGGTGCCGGTGGGCTCGCTAACCCAGATGGGCACGATTCGCCTTGGTAAGCGCACCGATAACCGCGTGCCGAAAATTAAGGATTTCGTGCCACTGGCGGGTTTAGATGATCTCGTCTTTGGCGGCTGGGACATCTTCCCGGACGACGCCTACGAAGCGGCCTCGAAAGCGGGTGTTCTCGACGCCAAGGACTTGACCAAGGCGCAGAAATTTCTGAAGAACATCAAGCCGATGAAGGCCGCGTTTGACCAGACGTACGTAAAAAATCTTCACGGCACAAATGTCAAGAAGGGCAAGACGAAATTCGATCTCGCCGAGCAACTCCGCGACGACATCCGCGATTTCAAGAAGAAAAACAAGCTCGACCGCCTCGTAATGGTCTGGTGTGGCTCCACGGAAGTGTTCCTGAAACCGGAAGACATACACAAGGACTTACCTTCATTCGAAAAGGCGATGAAGGCGAACCATCCTGCAATCGCGCCCTCGATGCTCTATGCCTACGCGGCGATCAGCGAAGGAGTTCCCTTCGCGAACGGCGCCCCCAACCTGACCGTAGACATCCCGGCCCTCGAAAATTACGCGAAAGAAAAACATGTTCCCATCGGCGGCAAGGATTTCAAGACCGGCCAGACTTTGATGAAAACGATTCTCGCGCCCGGCTTCAAAGCGCGCATGCTTGGTCTCAATGGCTGGTTTTCGATGAACATTCTCGGCAATCGCGACGGTGAAGTGCTCGAAGATCCCGGCTCGTTTAAGACAAAAGAAGAATCGAAGCTCGGCGCCCTGGAATATATCTTGCAGCCGAATCTTTACCCTGAGCTTTACGGAAAGATTCACCACAAGGTGAGGATCAACTACTATCCGCCCCGCGGTGACAACAAGGAAGGCTGGGACAATATCGACATCTTCGGCTGGCTCGGCTACCCCATGCAGATCAAAGTCGATTTCCTGTGCCGCGATTCGATTCTTGCGGCGCCGATCGTTCTCGATCTCGCTCTGTTCTTCGATTTGGCGCAACGCGCGGGAATGCGCGGTATCCAAGAGTGGCTGAGCTTCTATTTCAAATCGCCGATGTGCGCCAAGGAACTCTATCCTGAGCACGACCTTTTCATTCAGCTCATGAAATTGAAGAACACCCTCCGCTGGATGATGGGCGAAGAACTAATTACTCACCTTGGCGCTGAGTATTACGACTAGCCGCCAAGATTCATTCTAAATCCATTTCCACAAGTCCGGCTTGACACTGCGCCGCTCGCGGAGTAGTGTCTCGCCGGTACGATTCCTGGTCGCACCAATTCAAAAGCAAAACTGTTTCTTCTCCGCACGGTGCGGACAATTATGCTCAAGTTCCTTTAAGGAGGAATGTAAATGCCCAGCAAGATCTTGAAGTCGCTCTCACTCGCAGTCGCGCTTCTGGCCACCGCCGCCGGTTCTTTTTCTGCCCGCGCGCAAGGCAATGCAGATGAAAAAGAGAAGCCGCCCATTTATACCTATGTGGCGCAGTGGGCGGTGGCGCGTCCCGACTGGCCGGCGATAGAAAAGTATGACGCTTCACAGAAGGCGTCTTTCGAAAAACTCATGGCGGACGGAACGATCATCGGTTACGGCTTCTACAAATTGGCTGCGCATTCCGAGGGCTCACCCAATCATGGTAGCTGGTGGACCGCAACGTCGATGGCAAACCTATTGAAAGTCCTCTCCCTTCTCGCGACGCAGCCCGTCCCGGCTGACGTGGACAGAATCGAGGCCGCGTCCAAGCACTGGGACTTAATCCTCGAGAGCCGACACTACAGCGCCCACGCGGGCAGTTTTGACAATGGATACCTTCGCGTTGCGACCTGGAAGGCGAAGGCGGGTGAAGGACAGGCGATGGAAAAGGTCATCAACTCCTACATCGTTCCGACTCTCGACAAACTGATGGCAGACGGCGCGCTCCACAGCTACTCAGTCGACCGGGAAGTGATTCACTCAGATGACCCGAATATCGTAGATGTCGCCATTGTTACAAACAGCGCAGACGGGTTGGACAAGTTCATGGCGGCCATCGAAGCGGCTGGTAAAGCGAATCCGCTGGGTGGTCCGGCTTTCGGCGCCGCGATCGACTCGTCCGCTCATCGCGACTTCCTGGCTGTCGCGTCCGGCGCTTCGAAGTAGCCGGCAAATTTTCAAAAACCATCGGAAACGAAAACGCCCTGGCTGCTCGTTCGGCAGCCAGGGCGTTGTTCTTTTCGGGGTTCGAACGGCGTCTAAAAGAGATTCCAGAGGAACTGATTGTAAACCTCGTGGTGGTACTGCACCTCCGGTGTCTTCACGAACGTGCCCAGCAAACGCGGGCAGCGATCAGCCGACGCCTGCTTCAGTTCCGCATAACGGCTTTTCACGTCTTCGCCTAGCAGTTTCGTCGTCCACTCCGCCTTGCGAAAATCCTGCAGCGCTGTGTAGATGTTATCCGGCAAATACCGCTCCGCCTGGCGCAGATTCTTGATCTTCGCCGTTTCGCCATCGAGCCCCGTCTTGAAGATCGAGAGCATCACCAAGTAGGGACTCGCGTCCGGGCTGACGGATCGCACCTCCACGCGCATGCTCTTCTCGTTTCCAATGGGAATACGGATCATCGAGCCGCGATCCACCGGCGAGGCCTTGATCTGGTTCGGAGCTTCGAAGTGAGGATCGAGCCGGCGGTACGCGTTCACGCTCGCATTCAGCAGCAGGCAGAGATCGTTTCCATGCGTGAGGATTCGATCGACGAACGCCCATCCGAACTTGCTGAGTTTTTCGTCACCCTTCGGATCCCAGAACATGTTTTTCGCGCCCTTGCTCACGGAAACGTTCGTATGCATGCCGCTCCCATTAACTCCCACAACCGGCTTCGGCAGAAAGCTCGCCGTCATACCCATGTGCGTCGCAACCTGCCGGCAGATAAGCTTGTAGAGCTGGATCTGGTCCGCCGCTGCCACCACTTCCCCATAGCTATAATTAATTTCGAATTGCGAAGGCGCCACTTCGGGGTGATCTTTCTCATTCTGGAAGCCCATCGAGCGCTGTACTTCGGCGCAGGTGTCGATGAAAGTGCGAAGCGGGTCGCCCGGCAAAGAATGGTAGTATCCGCCGGTGTTGACGTACTCGAACTTGCCCGTCTCGTTGTAACGGCTTTCAGCGTCCTTCCCGTTAAAAAGGAACCCTTCAATTTCATTTGCGGCGTTCAGCGTGTAGCCTTCCCGCTTGTGCAGCTCGTCCGCGTATCCCTTTAGCGCGCCGCGAATGTCAGCGCTGTAGGGCGAACCGTCCTTGTCGATCACCTGGCCGAATATCAAAACTTTGCCCGAGCCAAACACATCCGCCGGCGCCCAATAAAACGCGCCCCAGTCCATTGCCAGGCGAAGATCGCTTTCCCGCTGCGCCGTGAAGCCGCGAATTGAGGAACCGTCAAAGGTGAGATTGTCCCAGCTCTTGATGAGGAACTTCTTGTCGTAATCGAGCATGTGCAAGCGGCCTTCAAGATCGCTGAACAGCACAGTGACCGCCTTGATGCGCTTTTCGTCCGTGAGGTATTTGAGCCTTTCCTCCTGAATCTTGTGCGGCGCGACACGATTTTTACGCTGCTCTTTCGCCTTCAGATTCAGCTCTTCAAGCTCTGCGTACGATAGCGCCAGGAAATCGCGAAGTTCGTTGGACATGATCCTCCTAAAATTAGGTAAACCTCAACTCAGTGGAAGGAACAAAGGGAAGCCACACTGAGCGGTTTGCCGCGACAAGGGTATCGCGCCGCTCTTGCGACCGTCAAATCCAAAAATTTGATAGCTCCGCTCTAAATTCAAGCGGAAAAGACCAATTTGACTTCGCCTGAGCTATCTTGAAGGCACCTGACTGAAGGCGAATCGGATTTCGGGAGTTGCGTCACGAGCTTTCAGCCGTCGAGGATCCCTGCGGCTGTTGCGTTTATTGGACTCACACGTCTCGCTGGTGAGTATTTTCCTCAAGCGCACGCGAGCTTTATGAAGCTGCGATTTCGAGTTTCCCACCGAGCATCCGGAAATCGCCGCAATTTCCTCATGGCGGTAACCCTCGACGTCGTGCAAGACGAACATCGTCTTGCAGCCCGGCGGCAGCTGATTGATCGCGCGTTCCAAGTTCATGCGATCGATCGTCCCACTCAGTTGCAAGTCTCGTTCGCCCAATTGCAACGGCGCTTTGAAATCGTCTTCATCCCGATCGCTTTGCTGGTCCAGGGAATTAGCCTCCGGGCCTTTCTTCCTGAAGCGCATTAAGACGGTGTTTACGGTGACGCGATGCAACCACGTGGCAAACGCTGAGTCTCCCCGAAAGCTTTGGATTTTGCGGAAAATTGTCAGGAACGTTTCTTGCGTCAAATCCTCTGCTTCCGAGCGATCTCCCGTCATTCGCAGACATATTCCGAACACTCGTCGGCTATGTTCTCGATACAGAATTTCGAACGCTTCGGGATCGCCCTGCTGTGCGAACCGGATTGCCTCTGATTCTGGCACCTCGCTCGCTACCTCATGCACAGCTGGTCTCATTCCCGGGCTCCTGAAAATTTCAAAGCGTGCGGCTGGGTGGCGCGCTCATTTCTTATAACCGTTCGGAGTGCCCCATTTATTCCGCAAAAAAACAAGAATTGTGGAGCTCTAGGCAGGGCTGACAGATACTGCACCGTTGCATCGCTCAGCTTTTTATTGATTCTCGAGTCCAAAGCGCAGGTACAATCGCGCCTGCTTCGGAGGAATCAGTGAGAAAGATCTGCCTTGCGATGATGGTGTGGCTGCTATTTGCGCATCCGTCGAGAGCGCAGTCCCTCGAAGGGTCTGGCGTTCCGTACGCCATCACCAACGTCACAGTAATTGACACGACGGGCGGCGCATCACGGCTAAACGTCACAGTCCTGATAGATGGCAGTCGAATTTCTTACATTGGAAAGGGTCACCTGAAGATTCCCAAGCAGGCGCATGTGATCGATGGGAGCGGCAAGTATCTAATCCCGGGACTCTGGGACATGCACGTCCACACTTTTTTCGGCGACTGGGTTCCGGGCGGCAAGGAAGTTACGCTGCCGCTGTTCATTGCAAACGGAATCACCGGAGTGCGCGATATGGGGAGCGACTTGGACCTAATCCTCGCGGCGCGTCGCGATACGGCTTCGGGCGCTCTGCTTGGTCCTCGCATGGTCGTTGCCGGGCCGATGCTGGACGGACCAAAAACTCAATTCCCTGCTTCCATCGCGATTGCGACTCCCGATGACGGGCGCCGGGCCGTGGACATGTTGAAGAGCCGAGGCGTGGATTTCATCAAGATTCAATCGTATGTTCCGCGCGACGCCTACTTTGCCATCGCAGATGAATGCAAGAAACAGAACATCGTCTTTGTCGGTCACGTGCCGGACGCGATTCGTGGGTCTGAGGCGTCCAGTGCCGGTCAGAAGAGCTTCGAGCATCTGATTGGAATCTTCGAGGGTAGCTCGACCGTCGAAGACGAACTACTGGAAGGCCCAAAAGGTCCTGGCCGTTTTCTTGAAACTTACGACTCAGCAAGAGAAGCCGCGCTGATTCAGCTCCTCGCAAAAAACCAGACTTGGCAATGTCCCACTCTTTACTGGGAGAGAGGGCAGTGGCTTGTTGATGCCATTGATGTGACGAAAGATCCGGATGGCAAATACGCGCCCGTTTTTTGGCGCGAAAAAAGCTGGCCTAAATTTACCGCCGGAATCATCAAAGACCTGGACACCGATCCGCTGCCGGTGCGGCAGAAGTTCGTCGAGCACGAGCTCGATATCGTCAAAAAACTGCACCAAGCGGGCGTTCCGTTTCTCGCGGGTACCGACACTCCGGCCGGCGTTGACGTGCTACCCGGCTTTAGCCTCCATCTTGAGTTGCAGCGCTTTGTCGCCGCCGGATTCACTCCGATGGAAGCGCTCCAGACGGCGACAATCAACCCGGCAAAATTCCTCGGCAAACAAGACGACTTTGGCACCGTGGAAAAAGGCAAGATTGCGGACCTCGTTCTACTCGATGCAAATCCGCTCGATGATATCGCCAATACCCAGAAGATATCAGCAGTTTTTTCGAACGGGCGCTACTACTCGCGCACCCAGCTTGATCGCATACTGGCGGACGTCCAAGCCTATGCCGCGTCGCATTAGAATTTCCCCTCGTTCGGCGAACCCGCCCGGTACAGCAAATCCCCTAAGTCCTTACAGACTTCCCGGCATGGAACGGCTGTCCCTAGGTTCTTATACTGCGCGACATTGCTAGCGCTTGAAGTTGCGTCAGGCGCCTGACAGCTGAATGATTCTGTTGCCGCAAGCCTGGAAATGAGTTTTGAAACTGGATCGACGTAGCGCAGAAACTGGAGGAATTTAGATGCGGACGATTCTGCTCATCGTGCTCGTGCTGCTGCTGCTCGGCGCGCTTCCCACCTGGCCATACAGCGCCGGATGGGGCTATTACCCCAGCGGCGGCCTCGGACTGATTCTGCTTATTCTGATTATTCTCGCAGTGATGGGTCGAATTTAGGATTCAGCAACCTTGGAGCTTCAGAGCCGCCACCGACCAGCACGTCACCGCTTTATCCCGCGCGGTTAGCAACCTGCCGGGGCTGACCGCCGTCAGCCCCCTCCCTCCTCTAAGGAGGGTACCGACCGACTACTTCCGCAAGAGTTCCGTGAACTGCTGCAATTCGCCGCTGTTCAAGTCCGATACCGCGCAGTGGTACATGCCGTTAGCCTCCCACGGAATCATGTTGTAGCCCTGCACGGACTTCATTCGTAGTGCTTCCTCTTTTCCCTTGCCCTCAGGCCAGATGAAAACATTGATGAAGTGCTGCCGCCGCTGATAAACCAGCGCAGCGACCGCGCGATGATCCACATAGTCCAGCCGTCCGCCCACGAGCGGATAGCCGTCTTCCGCCAGGTCGCGGACGGGAGGCGAGAAATCGAGCTTTCCATTAAACCAGGGCTTCACCGTGTGCTGATCCGTGGATTGCACGTCAAACAAATGGTCAGGTTGCAGCGAACGAATGTGGCTCGAAACAATCTCCTGCGTGAGCAAATCGGAATTGCCGCGTCCGCTCAATCCCGGCACAATGCGCCAGGTCACCGTGAACATGAGCAAAATCGCGGCGGCAACTGCGAGCCAGTTCCAGGTGGCCCGTCTTGAGGTGAGCGTACTCACCGGCGCCTTCTTCAACGCCGGAGCACCAGTCTCCGGGGAGGCATCGGTCGTTTCGAGCGCAAGCGAGCCACGGATCCGATCTGCAAGTCCGGCAGGCGCGCGTTCGTACAGATTTGACGACCGAAATGCCTTTCGCAACGTCTGCTGGTTCCAAAGCTCCTGCGCGCAGTCGGGACAGATCTTCAGGTGCTCTTCAATCTCCAGGCTCCGCACCAGATCGAGTTCTCCATCGAGATAGCCGTGCAAGAGCCGTGCATTGTCATCACAGACCACGTGTCCCCTCCTTCGCGCGCGCGCGCAGAAGCGCTTCGCGCAGCCGTTCGCGGCCTCGTGCCAGGCTCGACATCACCGTACCAATTGGAATTCCGATCAATTCCGCAATCTCCTTGTATGAAAGTCCTTCCAGTTCACGCAACACCAGCACTTCACGAAAATTTACGGGCAGCTCTTCCAGCGCCTCGCGTAACATCCGGCTTTCCACACTCCGCACCATCGTTGCTTCGGCATCGGGAGGAGGCGCGTCCTGGGCATGGACCCGCTCGTCGAACTCTTCTGACAGCATCGCCGGCCGGTTCTTCTCGAGAAAAGAATAGCTCGTGTTGCGGACGATCTTCAGCAGCCAGGGACGCGCATCGCCGCCCTGAAACCCGCCGAAAAATTTGAACGCGCGCAGGCAGGCTTCCTGTACCACGTCTTCCGCATCGTGCGTGTTTCGCACGAGCCAGCGCGCCAGATTGTAGGCCGCATCGAGGTGCGGCATCACGGTCTGCTCAAAGCGCCCTGCGGTTCCCGCGTTTGGCGTTGCCATTGGCATCCGGCCAGTCGAACTCTCTACCCTATAGACTGCAAGCGTGCTCATTTTATTCCTTCAATTTCCCCTGCGATACATTTAAGCGAGGGCCGGGACAGGACGTGTCCAGCGTGGGATCGCTGTCCCGGCATTTGCGGGGTGGGTTGCAGCAGGAACCAGTAAGATTCAATTACTTAACGACTACTCTCGCCGTCATCTTCGGATGGACCGAGCAAAAGTATTCGTAGGTACCCGGCTTGTCGAACGTCATCGAAAATCTATCGTCCGTGTCGAGCGCCTTCGACTTGAGCGTGCCGTCATTGTTCCTCACCGTGTGAGGCACATCGTCGCGGTTCACCCAGGTTACAGTCGTCCCCGCGGCAACCGTAATGTCCGCAGGCGTGAAGCTATAGTTGTCGATTTTTATCTCCACAGGTCCGGCCGCCCCGGCTGTCGTAAACAAATGCGTCGCCGCAAACAAATGCGTGCGGTCTCCTGCTATCCAACCGAGTGCTGCCACCATCACCGCACACACCACCACCTTCAACATTGTTTTCTTCATCTTGATAATCCTTTCGAGCGAATTGTTAAGCGTTTAGGCCAGCGTCGAATCCACGACGGCCAGAGTGTTTTTTCCGCGAATGAAGTTGACGTCTGTCACGCCCAGCAGCGCGCGAAGCTTGTCTGCCGGTACTTTCATCGGCCCGGGCGATGGCGCCGTGCCGGGTTGCGGTTGCGGGAAAGCGGTGGACATCGCCGTGTGGAACGTGACGTTGCCTTCCACCTTCTGCATAATCTGGTGAATATGCCCGTTCAACACGCTCACCGATCCGAACCGCTTCAAATATCCGAGTGCCTGTGCGCCGTCGTCCGTTCCCCATCCCCACTCCGGATACACCGACCACAGTGGAATGTGGGCGAACACGACGATCGGCGTGCTCGACTTCAGATGCTTCACGTCGTCCTCGACAAATTCGAGCTGATCTTTCCCCAGGGTGCCGAGCCCGCCGGCCTTGAGATTCATCACGTTTACGAGGCCGATGAAATGCACGCCCTTCTGGTCGAAGCTGTACCAACCGTCGCCTTTTGTGCCCTTTCCATAGCGCTCGCGATACTGCGCTCCGTCATCGTTCAGCACGTCGTGCTCGCCGGGAACGTAAAAAATCTTGTCCGTGCGAATGCTCTTGAGCCGTTGATCGAGAGTATCGAACTCCGAAGGCTTTGAAAGATGGCTCAGGTCGCCGGTGTGCAACACGAACTCAGGCGGCGTCGCGAGCGCGTTGACCTTGGCAATCGCGGCGTCTAGCGTCGCCGTGACGTCCGGATTGGCGGCCTTGTCAAAACCGATGTGGCTGTCGCTGAGCTGAACGAAGCTCAATTCCCCCTTCGCTGCTGCAAGTCCTCTATTCGCTATGTCGCTGAGCGCAAACGATTTGAGCACGCCTCCTTGGATCAGGCAGAAAGTGCCCGTCCCGGCCCAGGCCATGCACTTCAGAAAGCCGCGGCGATCAACGCCGTCCGCATTCAAATTGTCCCCGTCCGGTTTCAAAATATCATTGTTGAAATCAGCCATCGCACCCCTCTCTCTTAACCGGGTCGCCTTGCGTTCCAGCGCCTCGGATCGCGTTCACTTGTCTATACAGCGGGGGCACGCTAAATATTCCCGCGATATACAATTTCGAATGTTAAGGAATGCGGCTTTGGGCGGCCCTAAAGCCGTAGAACTGCGCAGGGCTGTGGGAAAACTGTGCTCGTAGCTTGCGGACAGGTTTTATGTAGCTCACCTCTTTCGCGTCCTCTGCGTCCCGCACGATGTTGCGGGAAGAGGTGAGGCTGTTGCGTTTCGTACCGCCGGCTCGTTCTGAGGCAAGAAGGGCATCTTGCCTGCAATTTTGAATTTTGCGCGCGGATGCCCTGACGCCCGCCCTGCACAAGCTGTAATCCACAATTTCCGCGTCAGGATTCACGACGAAAGTCGCCGACGTTGGAGACATTGTCATACTTGGCTAAGACGTCCGTGTTCAGCGATAAGGTATGAAATGTAGCTACGGATCAAGTTACAGAATAACCTGGCCTCGTTCGGCTGAAGTGCAATTCCCGTCTTAAGATTTGCTCCGTGGCGAACACCGCCACCAGTCGGCGAGGAAAGATATCCGTGTAGCCTCTGAACCCAGTCAAGGACTAGATCCAGCGTCCGGCCCTTGTACTGCCTCCGCAGATCGTCGGCTATTTTGTTGAAGTATTTCCCCTGGATGCTTCCCTCGCCGGTATCTAGTCCTTGAAAGGCGGTCGAAACCGTTTCCAGCAGCCACAAAATTTCTTGAACCGCCGGTCGATCGTGCCCTTCAGCTAGAAATTGTTCGGACTGCTTTAACGACTGCTGAATGATCTCCTGAGCTTCCTGATCCAGAGACACGACTTCTTCGGGCGCCTGTATAATCTCCGGTAGGTTGGTTGAGATTAGGTTGGGCGGCTGAATTTGATAACCGGAATTGTGGCTGGACAGCACGCGATTGATTTTTGATACGTCCGGTACGGCGTAATCCGGATGCGTGCGACGGAGCGCCTCGCAGGCATCGTAAAACGCTTCGATGAATAGTGGCGCGTTTACTCCCGCATCTGTCATGTCGCGGTCGAGATCAGTTTCGGCCCAACTTTCAGTTGAACTCCGTACGCTCGTCTTACCGGCTGCGTTAGCGAAATAAGTCTTGAAGTGCTCTAGTACGTCTTGCCGACCTCCCTGACCTGCGACTCTGCCGATGAGTGCGAGGAACTCCGCAGAAACCTCGCTCGGAATACTCCCCGGCGAATCAAATCGCCATGCACCATTGAAACTCAACATGAATGGCGACTCCGAGGGTAAGTCGGCGACGTCTCAATCTCAGGTCGTGGCCCACATGCCTCGTGACCTTTGTGCGTCGCGGAGATCCTGTGCCACACTTGTAGGACTCCATCCAACTCGTACAGCGCAAACTTAATCACGGCGCATCCAGTCGCAATCGCGACAACGGTATAGAAGAAAATGGTTTCAAGTTTCATAAGTCGTCTACGCGGTCTTCTTGATCGGAACAGGGACAGTTTTTGGCTTGGGCTCAATCACCGGACGACGGATCTTTGCCAGCAAGTCGTTCGTGTCTTCCAATTCGTCGCAGGTAATTTCATTCAGCTCGAAAAGCCTCGACGGCCAGCCGCGGGTCACGCAACAAATAACGGCGCGTACCTCGATCGTTGTGGCTGCGAATAAGCCCGATCTTTTCGAGCCTATTGATCGCTTTGCTCACCGTACCCTTCGTTTTTACTCCTGCACCGCTGACGATGTTCTCGTAGGTGGGATAGCAAATTGATTGCGGTCCACCACGCGTGAGGAGGTAAATCCATACCCTTAGTTCCGCGCCCTTCAAGTGGCGTAGCAATTCGCGCGAGACAAGAGGCAATGGTGCGAATCCGCCGCCTTTGGTCGTGAAGATTTCCTTCTCCGCTCCAGGGAAGCACCGATCGCGGTATCGCTGATCTGGATGTGGCCGTTTTGTGGTTGTCATCGTGAACTCCTTTTCTAGCCGATTGTGCAGCTTCAACAATCTATTGGCAAACCCCGCCCACACCCACCCCTGGGTCAATACGCTAATACATCACGACACTCCGCTCGTAAGTACAATACAACACGAATTTTTCCATCGGGCTGGCGCACCGCATGCTTACTGCATGATCTGCATCGCGCTCGTTAGCGAGGTTTCCTACAGGATTCAAAATGAGGAGCTGCTCGAACAGCAACTTGACGAAAAGGGGACCGAAAATACTCTACAAGTTCGATATGTTAAGGCAACTCCAGCTTAGCGCGAATCGACTTCGTTGACCGACAATTGGAGTGGAGCGTAACCTTTAGCGCAGACGCCTATGAAATTATCCGACCGAACGCTCGAACAGCTCGCCGAAATGGCGATCGGCGACAACAACCTGTTTATATATCGATCGAGCTACTACATGACGGCCTTCTTCAAAAGATGTGGAACGAAGTACAGACATGATGGCACGACTCGGCGCATTTGGACGAAGAGCGTGCTCACCGAACTCAATAACGAGCCTAGCGGCTCGCCTGACCTTCCGTCCACAACAATACTCCGGGTAATTGACGAAATGTTTGACCCTTACGAATTTGCGAAGAACAACAAATCGACACAGGACGCTTTGAATGACCTCAACAAGTTACTTGCGAGAGAGGGGTTGGAAGCATTTTTCGACTCATCGGACCACTGCCGAATCAAGAATAAAGAGACTGGCAGGAATTCATCTCTGTTGCTGGCGCAATCCTTACCGCTGTCGCCCGGTGAACTGGAGCAGCGGCAGAAAGTTGCCAGCTTTCTCGATTCGGCCACCGAAGACGAATTCACACAAAAACTGCTTGTGCCGCTCTTCAAGCGGCTCGGGTTTGCGCGTGTGACCGCGACCGGGCATAAGGAAAAGGTATTAGAGTATGGAAAGGATTTATGGATGAAGTTCCAATTGCCCACCGGCCATTGGCTTTATTTTGGGGCCCAAGTAAAGCGGGAGAAGATCGACGCGAGCGGTGCCGGCGGGAGCAACAACGTGGCAACCGTCCTGACTCAAGTCAGGATGGCTTTCGATAATCCAATCTTCGATTCAGAGACAAACCGGAAAGTCTTGCTCGATCATATATTCATTATCTCGGGCGGTGAGATCACGAAAGGTGCGAAGGAATGGCTCGCGACGCATCTCGATATAGGGCAGCGAAGACAAATCATTTTTATGGATCGCGATGAGTTTCTGGATCACGGTGCGCGAATTCTCGTCGATCTCACGATTGAACCCGAATACGAGTTCTAGATGCCTTGGGCGAACCTGTGACTTTCTCGGCGAGCGTTGATGGGAGAATCGTCCAATCAGTGACCTCGGTTTTCCACAGGTCTGCGTAGTTATACGGATATACAGCCGCCCGAATCCGCGCTACCATTGCCCGTTTTTATATGACGAGGCAAACGATGCTATCGGACGAGACGAGGGTTCAGCGGCGGAATATGCACGACACTGCCTCTGATTCCGCGCCATTTAGCGTCTATTTTCTAATCGCGAATGCGCGATTAGAATTCAGCATAAGTCATAGCAAAGACGGCCTAGTAAAAATTTCTAATCGCGAACGGATTGCGATTTTTCATCTGCTTTATGTGCGCTGGCGCGAAAGGCGTGGCAACCGCCGCGCTGCAGTGCTGCAGTTAGCGAGCCGATTGTGTTAACGTTATCGGCTCCGCAGAGGCAGCATTTGATGTCCTAGAACGAGCGAAGCCCTGCGAGGAGTCCCGAGGCGCATGAAAAATTCCTATAGCGGCGTTGCAGTCCCCTCAGAAGGCAAGCCAATTACCTACGATGGCGCTAAGTTTCAGGTACCCGATCGGCCGGTAATTCCTTTCATCGAAGGCGACGGCACGGGACGAGACATCTGGGTGGCTGCGCGCCGCGTGTTCGATGCAGCCGTCGAAAAAGCTTATGGCGGCAAGCGCAAAGTGGCCTGGATGGAACTCTTTGCGGGAGAAAAAGCCTTCAAACAGTTCAAGGAATGGCTCCCGCAGGATACCGTCGACGCTTTCCGCGATTTCCGCGTCGGAATCAAAGGCCCACTCACCACGCCAGTGGGCGGCGGCATCCGTTCGCTCAACGTCACACTGCGTCAAGTACTCGACCTGTATGCCTGCGTTCGCCCGGTGCGCTATTTCCACGGCGTGCCTTCGCCGGTCACGAATCCCGAGCGCATGAACGTCGTAATCTTTCGCGAAAATACGGAAGACGTCTACGCCGGAATCGAATGGCGTTCCGGCACTCCTGAAGCAAAAAAGCTGATCGACTTCCTGAACAACGAAATGCTCGTCGGCGGACAGAAGAAGGTGCGCGAGGACTCCGGCATCGGCATCAAACCGATGTCGCCGACGGGAACGAAGCGTCTCGTCCGCCGCGCGATCCAGCACGCCATCGAAAATCACCGGACGATTGTCACTCTGGTCCACAAAGGCAATATTCAAAAATTCACCGAAGGCGCGTTTCGTGACTGGGGATATGACCTTGCTACCGCCGAGTTTCGCCAACTGATCGTCACCGAGCGTGAAAGCTGGATTCTCGACAACAAAGACCAGAACGAAAATCTCACAGTCGAGCAGATCGCCGCGATGATCGAGCCGGGGCTCGACCAGGCCACCGAGGCATTCCAGAAAGCCGTGGGCCTCGAAGTGAAGCAGACGCTTGATACGATCTACTCGACGCACGGCCACGGTCAGTGGAAGAACAAGATTCTTATCAACGACCGTATCGCCGACTCCGTCTTCCAGCAAGTACTTACCCGTGCGGATGAATATCAGGTTTTCGCGACACCTAATTTGAACGGTGACTACCTTTCCGACGCTTGCGCCGCGCAGGTAGGCGGCCTCGGCATGGCTCCCGGCGCCAATATCGGCGACGGCTTCGGCGTTTTCGAAGCCACTCACGGAACAGCGCCGAAATATGCCGATAAGAACGTGATCAACCCGAGTTCAGTGATGCTGTCCGGCTCGATGATGTTTGATTTTATGGGATGGAAGGAAGCCGGCCGCCTGATCGAGGATGGCATTGCGCGAACCGTCCGCCAGAAGCGCGTAACGTATGATCTCGAGCGCATGATGCCGGGCGCGAAAAAACTGAAGACGTCTGAGTACGCGTCCGCGATTATCGAGAATATGCAGTCCGCCGTCGCGGCCGATTGAACTTCAAAACCAAATTCATTGTTGAAAGTGTCGATCAGACGCGAGGAGACGTAGGAATGCGCAAGAAAGTGACGGTAGTTGGCGGAGGCTTCGTCGGGTCCACAACGGCTCAGCGGATTCACGATGCCGAGCTCGCCGACGTGGTGCTGACAGACATCCTCGACGGGCCGCCGGCCGGCAAAGCCCTCGATATGGCCGAATCTGCACCGATTCTTGGCACTGACGCGGGCGCCGTCGGAATTTCCACCGCCAGCGGTGACTACCGCGAAACCGCGAACAGCGACATCGTCGTGATCACCGCGGGCTTCCCGCGCAAGCCGGGAATGAGCCGCGACGATCTTCTGAAAGCGAATTATGACGTGGTCAAAGGCGTGGTGGACGCGATCGTGAAGCTCTCGCCCGGCGCGATTCTCATCATCGTCACGAATCCGCTCGACGCCATGGCACAAGCTGCCTTCAAGATTAGTGGATTTTCGCGCAATCGAGTAATAGGCATGGCCGGCGTCTTGGATTCCGCGCGGATGAGCGCATTCGTGGCGATGGAGCTTGGCGTGTCCGTCGAAAACGTGCACTCGTTTGTTCTTGGTGGCCACGGTGACGATATGGTGCCTCTCACGCGCTACTCCACAGTCGCCGGGATTCCGCTCCCTGAGCTGTTGCCGAAGGAAAAGCTTAACGAGATCGTTAAGCGCACGCGAAGGGGCGGCGCCGAAATCGTCGATCTGCTTAAGACCGGCTCCGCTTACTACGCCCCGTCGGCTGCCGTCGCAGAAATGGTTGAGTCGATTCTAAAAGACAAAAAGAAAATCCTCCCGTGCGCCGCCTACCTCGAAGGCGAGTACGGAATCAACGGCCTGTTCGTCGGCGTGCCGGTGAAGCTTGGCGCTCGCGGCATCGAACAGATCATCGAAATCAAACTCACCCCCGAGGAAAAGGCCGCCCTCGACAAGTCCGCCGCCTCGGTTCGCGAACTCGTCACAGTTCTGGGACTGTAAACGGACTGACCTCAGTTTCGACACAAGATTTGACAAAAATTGTCGCCGCAACTGCAGCAACTAGGTTGCAGCAAAAAGCAGTTTTGTCTCGAAGTAGTGCCGGCTAAACCTGCCCACCGCGGCCGGCGCCCGTTTTCCTTAGGCACAACCTGTACTGAACCTGTCCTGCGAAACTCTATGGTCCTGCTAGACTTATGGCAGGGCGTCATCCATCACCAATGAAACTTTTCAAACGCAAACCGCCGCGTCCGGCAAACCTACGCCCCACGATCTCGCCCCACGTAGGCGATGGGGCCAACCGCGCCACCCTAACGCACCGTCTTACCCGCGATCTCGTTCGTGCTGAAAGACTTGCGCAGATGCTGGCGAAAAGCCGCGCCGCGGCAGTGGTCGACGTTGCCGATTTTCTTGCCGGAATGTACATCTACGAGTGGGAACGCCTCTCGCGGTTCTGGGAGGAGCACGATGAAATCGAGAAACTTCTACAGCGCATCTGCCAAATCAGTCCCCAGCGTTGGCACCGCTGGATCGAATTCTACGATACGTCGCGCAAAGAGGCAGATAAGAAGCCGAGACTGTTCTTCTCCGAGCCCAAGAAGGCGGCGAAGAAAGACGGCAAACCCCTGCCGCGCTCTGCGGAGCTCGATTTGGTGCTGCGCAATTCCGAAGCGATCGCTCCGCACCACGACACCGTAAACGGGCGCGCAATTCCCATTCTCACAAGCGAGTGCGTCTTGCTTTGCATTGCCTTCAACGACGGCTCCGAACTCGGTCTCCGCCTGCGCGAGACCGGCCTCGACATCACGATGCTGGAGCGAGCCGCACGCAACCCGCGCCACGCCCCACTGCGCTGATCCGCAGCTGCTGGCGCAGATCGAGGACCATTTGCCTTGGCTTTTGTACCGCCGGCGTCTCGCCGGCGCCGTTGCCCCAGTTGCACAGGCACTCCTGCCTGTGCTCTTTGGGCAACCGCGTACCCTGCAACTAAATAATCAGCTTAAAATGCGGCCACAACTCAGCCAACGGCCCCTTCGGCTTCCGGCACACATAAATCGCGACGTCCTGTTCAGATGGCATCCCCAGCGGATTTGATACCGTCGCAACTTGCCGAACGTCCCCAAAATAATTCTTAAACTCCGCTGACCCCTCGCCAAATAGAATCACGCACTCGCCCGAATATCCGCGCGGTCCCCAATAATAATAGCTGTTGTGTCCGCCGATTGCTTTCGGCAAACCAAGCCCCGGCCCATAGTAATCAATCGCTCCGGCTTCGCCGTAATTCCCCGCCAAAATCGCACAGTGCCCGCGCTCGGTTTCAGGTAGCGCGTAATAGACTTGCGCAACAGTCGTCGCGAGCGCGTCCCAACCAAACATGTCCGCGTAATTCTGCGGCAACTGCGCCGTCGAATCGCGTTCCGTCTTCACTTCATGCGCGTAGGGCAGCACATCCGAATACTTCAAGAAGGTGTTCACCGGCAGCACCGGTACACCAAATGGAAGCGTCAACAACCCGGCCAAAGCGATAAGCGCAGGGTATGCAATTCGAAACAGCGTCCACGTGCGATGAGCTGAAATCTTCTCGAAGGCGACCCCGCCCGCGGCCATCAGCATCGGATACGCACCCATTGGATAATATGTCTTCCCCTCGGCAATCATGAAAATCGCAAGCACTATCAAGTAAGCCCAGCCGAGAAAGCGAAGGCGTTTCCCCTCGCGCCCAAAGAGAAGCCACGCAAGCCCTCCCAGCCACAGTGGAAGTGCGAGAGGCGAATAGAACAGCACCTGCTCACCCAAAAACCGCAGGGGGCCGATCGGCTCGTTTTTCAATACTTGCCCATTGCGAACCACCTCGACCTGCGGCCAGCCGTGTCGCGCTTCCCACAAAAGATTCGGCGTTGCAATTGCCAACGCAATTAGCCCACCGATCCAGATCCATCGTGAACGAAACGGCCGCAAATCGCCCGACAGCAGAAATCCCGCCACAATGCCGAATCCAAAAACTGCCATCGTATGCTTATTCTCGAGTCCAACTCCCGAGATCAGCCCGAACAACATCCACAGCTTCGGCGATCCGCCGTTCGCAATCCAGGCCGCGATGCAAGCGCACGCAAGCCAAAACACCGGCTCGAAAGCGTTCATCGTGAGAATGCTGTCAAACGCGAGATACAACGGCGCGAAGAGAATTGCCAGCGCCGCGACGAACTGCGCGAGCCGCCCGCCGCCCAGCTCACCTGCCAGCCAACCCGTCAAATACACGGTCACGGCGCCAGCCAAAACCGGAAACACCCGAAACGCTGCCAGCGAATTGCCGAATACGTGCCGGGAAATCCATGCGATCAGCGCAATCAGCGGAGGCTGGTCTACGTATCCCCATGCCAGATGCTCGCTGCATGCAATGTAGTAAAGCTCGTCACGAAAGAATCCGTAACGGGACATGCCTGGCAGGTGCAACACAATCGCCGCGCCTGCCACGGCGCACAACAATACCGCCGCGCTGAGCGTCCTTTCGTTTTCGCCGGCGCGAACCAGCTCAGAAGCGGCTGCCGTTTCTGGAAAGCTTCCATCCATCATGGATTTGGATTCACTGGATGCGAGCCTCGCTTCAAGCAGCGTTGCGCGTGGTTGGGGTTTTCGCGCGGTTTGAATCGGAGCGCCGCCGGCCCGAATGGGAAAGCAAGCGGCACTTCAATCGAGATGGGAAAATTATTTTCCGGCAGCGGCTTGAATCGTCGCTGACTTGATGCTGTCCAAATTCGGGAAATTCTTGTCCAGGTACGCTTTGCCCTGAGAGGTGATCGTGCCCTGGTCCGGTCCGCGGCCTTGGGGCGCGCCTTCGCCATATCCGCTGTGCAGCTTTTTCACCACGTCCATGCCTTCGGTCACCTGCCCGAATGGAGCGAAGCCCATCGAATCGAGTTGCCCGTTATTCCCGAGATTGATGAATACCTGCGTCGTTCGAGTGTCGCGTCCGGCCGTGGCAAACGTCACCGTTCCCGGCTTGTTGCTCTGGGTAACAGGATCGTCCTTGATATTTGCGCTGCGCCAGACGCGGCTCACTTGCGGATCGGCGCTCAATCCGAACTGCACCACGAATCCGGGCAGGACGCGGAAAAAATGCGCGTCCGTGTAAAATCCGTGCTTCACGAGATTGTAGAAGCGGTCCGCGCCCAGCGGCGCCCACGCGCGTGTCACATGAATCGTGAAGTCGCCCTTCGTGGTCACAAATTTCACATCGTACTCTGTCGGCGCTTGCTCTTTCACATTCTCCGGCTGGTGTAATAGTGAAGCTGTCGTCATATCAGATATCCAATGGTCTGAGATTTGTTCCGAATATGCGTTTTGAATATTCGTCAAACGCTACTACTGCGACTTTGCCGCTCCCGAGGCGCTCGCCTTGTGTGTAGGCGCCGCAGCCGCTGCGCCCGCAGGCGCAACGATCGTTGCCGTCTTAATACTATCGAGCTTGGGGAAATTCTTGTCGAGGTAAGCTTTCCCTTGCGACGCGATCAAACTCGGGCTGGGTCCCTGGCCACCCATATCCGGGATCTCCCCGTAGCCGCTGTAGATTTGCTGCACAACGTCCATGCCCGAAGTCACTTCGCCAAACGGGGCAAAGTTCATGCCGTCGAGTCGCGAATTGTCGCCAAGATTGATGAATACTTGCGTCGTGCGGGTATTCGGGCCTGCCATTGCATAGGTGATGAAGCCGGGCTTGTTGCTCGACTTTACGGGATCGTCCTTGATGTTGGCGCTTTCCCACGCAGCCGTAACCTTCGGGTCAGGGCTCATACCAAATTGAATAACAAACCCAGGGTGGACGCGATAGAAGGCCACGCCGTCGTAGAAGTGATGTTTTACGAGATTGTAAAAGCGGTCGGCACCCTGCGGCGCCCACGCGCGTGTCACGTGAACTACGAATTCGCCCTTTGTGGTGACAAATCTCACATCATATTCCGCCGACGCTTGCGCCTTCAGCGACGCCGGGTGAAGCAGCGCGGGATCAGTAGCGCCCGAATGCGACACCGCCGTGCTTTTTGGCTTTTCGGCCTGCGCAGCAGGCCTCGAATCAGGTTTCGAATCGGGCGCCTGGGCCCATAAGGAAGCCGGCACGTGCCCGATCAACATCACCACACACAGCGTCACCGGATACAACGCCACCAAACACAATCTCGAAATCACCTTCTCGGCATGGCCCTTCACAGTTGTCCTCCCATTCGTTTCGACGTAGTTTCCACCTGCTCCATCATCCGCAGCGTGTTGCCACCCAGGATTTGTTGAACATCGCTTGCCGAATAACCTTTTGCCAGCAGCGCGTTGGTGATCTGCGGCAAATGCGATGCGTCTTCCATTCCGTACGGCATGTTCGCGCCGTCGAAATCCGATCCCAGGCCCACATGATCCGCACCCGCCAGTTTCACGGCGTGATCGATTTGCTCGACGATCTTAGTCCATTCCACCCGCGGCAGCTTGCCCTGGGCGACGTACTCTCGTGTAATCTTATCGCCTTCGGTAAGCTGGCAGCCCTCATTTTCTCCGCAGCGCCTTTTCACTTCTTCCTGAATGGCCTTGCCGAGCTCCGGGTTCGCCTTTTCCGTGCCGCGAAACTCCTGGCTCAGGAAGCCCACATGATAATTAATCTGGATCACGCCGCCTTTGGCTGCGAGCGCCTTGATCATGTCGTCCGTCATATTTCGGGGCGCGTCGCAAATCGCGCGGCAGGAGGAGTGCGACGCGATCATCGGCGCTTCGCTGATGGCGAGCGCGTCGTAGAAAGTCTTGTCGGACACATGCGAAATATCCACCATGATGCCCATGCGGTTCATTTCGTGCACCACTTGCTTCCCGAAATCCGTCATCCCGTTGTGAGTCGACTTCCCCGTGGACGAATCCGCCCAGTCTATATCTATCATGTGCGTCAGCGTCATATAACGTACGCCCAGGCGCGCATAGTCGCGCAGCACGCCCAGATCGTTGTCGATCATGTGGCCGCCCTCAACGCCCATGAGAGCCGCAATCTTGCCGTCGGCATGGATGCGACGCACATCGTCCGCGGTTCGAGCCAGCGCAATATCCTTCGGATATCGCACCGGCAGTTCGCGCACCACATCGATCTGATCCATGGCGCGCTTCACCGCTTCGGGGCCGGTAATCGTTCCCGAAATCCAAATCGAAAAGAAAATCGCGCTCAGCCCGCCCTCGCGCATGCGCGGAATATCGATCGAGCCGTCGGTGTGGCGCACGCCAAGATCGAATTTTGGGTCGAGCAGCCGCTGAGTGGTATCGTCGTGGGTATCAACAACGATTGAACTAAAATGCAAGTCGTGCGCCTTTTGCGAGACGTCGCTTTGCGCTGTCACCGTCAGAAGCGGCAGTATCGCGCCCAGCGCCAAACAGAAGAGTAAAAATCCCACGCGCGCCAACATCCAGATTGAGCCCTCTGCACTCTAATTTCGAAACTCAGTCGTGCCCTTGAAACCAACTCTTGATTGCGTGAACCAACACCTGGCCGTTCACCGCCGCGAGAGATTCCGTCAACAGAATCCCCTTCGGGCATACTTTCACGCAATTCTGTGCGTTGTCGCAATCTTCGATTCCGCCTGGTCCCATCAATGCTTCAAGGCGCCCCGCCGCATGCATCGCTCCTGTCGGATGCATATTAAAGAGCCGGACCTGGCTCACGATCGCGGCGCCCACGAACTGAGAATGCTCGTTCACCCTCGGGCAGATTTCGAGACAGTTCCCGCACGTGATGCACCTCGACAGCGGATATCCCACTTCCTGCGTCGCCGGCGACATCCGCGGGCCTTCACCGAGCGCGTAGGTACCGTCGATCGGAATCCAGCATTTCGTGCGCTTCAAGCTCTCGAACATGAAGTCGCGATCGACCACCAAATCGCGCACCAGTGGAAATTTTGTCAGCGGCTCGAGCCGGATCGGCTTCGCAAGGTTGTCAACAAGCGCCGAACACGCCTGACGCGGCTCGCCGTTAATCAGCATCGCGCACGCGCCGCAAACTTCTTCCAGGCAATTCGCGTCGTAGCTCACCGGCGTCGATTCTTTGCCTTCGCGCGTAAACGGCTTCTCCGCGATATCGCGCAGGCACTGAATCACATTCATGTGGGGCCGGTAGCGCAGCTCATATTCTTCCCAGCGGACCGCTTCGTCGGGCCGCTGCTGCCGCTTGATCTTGACGATGAAAGTATTTCCCGTCCCGGTATCAGCCATTGGTTTCGGTTCCAGCCATGAAGCTGCCTCGCGCTCGTTCCATGCCGCCCTGCAGAGCTAGCATCACTTTGCCGCCGTGTACTTCCGCTCGCGCGGCGGCAGTAGCGAAGTGTCCACCGGCTCGTAACCTAGCTTGATCTCGCCGCCGACGAACGAAGCCTTCGTCGTCTTCAGCCAATGCGCATCATCGCGATTCGGAAATTCCGGTTTGTAATGCGCCCCGCGCGTTTCGTTACGCGCCAGAGCTCCCAAGGCGATCACTTTCGCGAGCACGAGCATATTGCCAAGTTCCCGCACGAAATTCAGCGTCTGATTCGCCCATTGTGTGCGATCCTGCAAGTTGATTCTACGGAACCGCTCGCTCAGTTCATCCAGTTTCGTCAACGTCTTCTGAAGGTTTGCGTTGTAGCGAATCACTGTGACGTTCTCCGTCATCACTTCGCCCATCTCGCGCCAGATCGCTATCGGATTCTCAGTTCCCTGGTGCTGATTGAGCAGCGCGTCGTTGATATCCTGCTGCCGCACGCGTTCTCGCTCAAACACGCTTGCCGGCGTGCTTTCCGCGCCCTGCTCCAGATTGCGCGCGTACTTCACCGACGCGGGCCCCCCCAGCATTCCGCCATAAATACAGGAGACGAGCGAATTCGCTCCCAGCCGATTCGCTCCGTGATATTGATAATCGCACTCTCCGGCCGCGTAGATTCCCGGAACATTCGTGGCCTGATTCTCGTTGTCAACCCACAGCCCGCCCATCGTGTAGTGCATCGCGGGGAAAACCTTCATCGGCTCTTTGCGTGGATCGACGCCGACGAACTTCTCATAAATTTCCAGAATGCCTTCGAGTTTCTTGTCGAGCACGTCCGCAGGAATGTGCGAAACATCCAGATACACAGCAGGCTCGCCAACGAGTCCCATCTTCATCTCGAAAACCACTTTGTGAATCGCGCGCGTGGCGACGTCGCGCGGCACCAGGTTCCCATACTTCGGATACCACTCTTCGAGAAAATAGAACCGCTCGTTCTCCGGAATATCCTTCCCGGCACGCTTGTCGCCCGGCTGTTTCGGAACCCACACGCGGCCGCCTTCGCCGCGCGCTGATTCGCTCATTAACCGGCACTTGTCCTCGCCGGGAATCGCCGTCGGATGCACCTGAATGAATTCGCCGTTCGCGTACCAAACGCCTTGTTGAAAAAGCGCGGATTGTGCGGAGCCCGTGCATACGACCGAATTTGTCGAACGCCCGAAAATTGCGCCATTTCCGCCCGTGGCAAAAATCAACGCGTCTGCCGGGAACGTCTTGATCTCCATCGTCTTCAAATTCATTGCGCAAATGCCGCGCGCCACGCCGCCATCGTCGATCACTGCGGAAAGAAACGTCCAGCCTTCGAATTTTTTGACTTTGTCTTCGGATTCCGCGCGCCGCACTTGCTCGTCCAGCGCGTAGAGCAGTTGCTGGCCCGTCGTCGCTCCTGCGAATGCTGTGCGGTGGTACATCGTCCCGCCGAACCGCCGGAAATCCAGCAATCCCTCCGGCGTGCGGTTGAACATCACGCCCATGCGATCGAGGAGATCGATAATTGCCGGGGCTGCCTCGCACATTCCCTTCACCAGCGGCTGATTCGCAAGAAAATCTCCACCGTAAATCGTGTCGTCGAAATGCTTCCAGGTGGAATCGCCTTCGCCCTTCAAATTCTTTGCCGCGTTGATTCCGCCCTGCGCGCAAACGGAATGTGAGCGCTTCACGGGCACGATCGAAAACAAATCCACCGGCACGCCGAGTTCGGCCACACGAATCGTCGCCATCAGGCCGGCTAGACCGCCGCCTACGATGATAATTCTAGGCTGTCTCATTGAACGTAGGTTCCCAGCGGAAACCAGTGGTTGTGGAAACCAACTGCGATTGCGACTCCGACGAACGTAAGCGCTACGGTTACGGCTGCGCCAAACCATCCCGCCGCCCGCTGTGCCCGCACCGACACCGCAATTCCCCATTTACACGCAAAATTCCAGAGTCCATTGCCAAGGTGGAACGATGCGGCCGTGATTCCCACGATATAGAACGCGAAGTATCCCGGATGCGACATCGCTTCTGCCAAATCCCGGTAGTTCGTTCGCCCGTGCCCGGCGAACCGCTCCAGGTACACGTGCCAGAAAATAAAAATAAAGGCGATAATTCCCGTCCATCGCTGCAACACGTAGAGCCAGTTCGCCATCCAAGGATGCCCGATCGCGTTCGACTTTCCCATCCACCAAATATAGAGTCCGTAAAATCCATGGAACAAAATCGGCAGCCACAATACGCAGGCTTCGACAATGATTCGCCAAGGAATGCTCTGCAGCTCGACCGATACGTCGTTGTATTTCTGCACGCTGACGAGCGCGTAGCTGTTGGACCAGAAATGCTCCAGAAGAAATGCGCCAATAGGAATCACGCCACTGAGGGATTGCAGTTTGTCGAGGAAGTAACTCGTTTTGGACTCAGCCGCTGCGGCCGGCATGCACACTCCGAATTATTTTTTTGAGCGTGTAACAGGAAAGTATAAGCATCCACTCAGATGTTTGCAAGATAGTGTCAGGCCGCTCACAACGAACCTGATCACAAAACTGCGCGTGCTAGTCTTAATTTTAAGGGGAACTTGGATGCCCGGCGAACTAATCAACGAGTTGAAGAAATGGACCGCCGAACTGGCCCGCCGCAGCGGCGAACGCGACGAAATCGGACTAAACCGCGCGGTGGAACTGATCAGCCGCAACTTTTCCGTTCGGCCGCACGAAGTGGCAATTTTCGCTCTCACTCCGGACGACCGTTTTCTACAGTTCCTCGTTCCAGAAAAACTGCGTGAGGTAGGCCAGATTCCGACAACCAGCACGCACTCGCTCGCTGCACGCACGGTCCGCGAGAAGCGCGCCGAGGTAATCAATCACTTTTCCGTGATACCGCATTCTTCCGTATTCGAAGCCGTTCGGATTGCCGAAAATCAGCCCAGCGAAGCGATCCAGAAAATTATGAGCGCTCCACTCATAGTTGACCGTAAAGTCGTCGGCGCAATTCAGATTTCACGCAAAGCCAATTCCGCTCCCGATGCCGGTCCCGATTTCACGCACCAGCAGTTGCGCGAGCTCAAGACCATCGCGGACGCCCTCGCTCCCTGCATCAGCCTCGGCATAAAAACTCACGCCTAGCGCGCTTGGCTCTCGCCAGCGTTTCTGTAACCCCACCGTAACTCTCGTATCATGAATAGTGATTGACTTCGCAGTACGCGCTTGTTAATTTCCCGAAGAAGAAAAATTTCGTCGCAATCGAGAAGAGGCGCTCCTAACCAGTCCATGGCGTTCGTCGCGAAGAAAATATTCCTTACCAAGGGAGTCGGAAAACATCGCGAGCGCCTTTCGAGCTTTGAATTAGCACTCCGCAATGCTGGTATCGCCGCTTGCAACATCGTCCGCGTGTCGTCGATTTTTCCGCCGTATTGCAAATTAATCTCGCGCAGCGAAGGGCTGAAGCATTTGAAAGCAGGTCAAGTGGCGTTTACGGTCATCAGCGAAAATCAAACGCGCGAACCTCACCGGTTGATTGCCGCTGGTGTGGGCCTCGCTCTTCCAGGCGATAAATCCATGTTCGGCTATCTTTCCGAGCACCACTCTTTCGGTGAGCCCGAAGAAGTGGCCGGCGAATACGCCGAAGAACTCGCCGCCGAAATGCTTGCCACCACACTCAACGTGGAATTCGATCCGGATCTCTCGTGGGATGAAAAAAAAGAGGTCTACCGAATTTCCAACAAGATCGTCCGCACGATGAACATCACGCAGTCGGCTGTCGGCGATAAGCGCGGCCTCTGGAGCACCGTCCTAGCCGCCGCTATCCTCCTGGGCGAAGACGACTAGCTTCTCGATAAAATTCAAACGACGTTTGTGCCGGCAGCAATCCTCTACGTACACGTGCATTGCGGGATTTCTTACTGTGCGTGGGATGCAGCTTCCTCGATCAGAGCTGCAACCTCCTTGGAATGGGAGATGTAGACCGCGTGGCTGGCGCCTGCGACTTCGACCTTGTGGCTCTTCGCACGTTCGGCGTACCAGCGTTCAAGGTCCGGATTGATCGTTCTGTCGCCTCCTGCTACCAGCATCCAGCTCGGTTTGCTTCGCCACGCCGCCGTGGTGATAACGGCTTTGAAATTGTCAGCGAAATTGAATACCTGCGATCGCGCCATAAAAGCGGCCTGCTCAGCAGACAGGTCGGCTGCGAAGTACTCATGAAACCGCGCGGGATCAAGGTAAGTGAAACCGTCTGCCGTCTTCTTGATCGCACCAGACTTGCTGAGGTCACTTGGGAAGCGCTTTCCGTCGTCGGCCTCATTCTCTCCGGTATCTGGCATGTGGGCCGCGATGTATACCAAACCGATGACAGATGGATCGGTGCCAGCCTCCGTAATCACGGCTCCCCCATAACTGTGAGCGACAAGGATGCAGGGGCCTTCTTGTAGCGCCAGGACGCGCTTCGTGGCGGCGACATCTTCTTTAAACGATGTCTCCGGCTCTTGCACGATGGTGACATTGAAGCCATCTTTGACAAGTATGTCGTAGACGCCTTTCCAGCCGGAACCATCCGCCCAAGCACCGTGAACCAGAACAATATTCCGAACGCGCTGCTCTTCCTTCTGGGCTGAGAGCGCGCCGCAGGTCAGCAGCAACAATATGATGCAAACGGACCGAGACATTGCTCGTACTGCTCGAGTCCACTTCACTGAATTACTCATTGTGTGGCTCCCTTTTTGCGAATTGATTTGCATATCGGTATGGCAGCGCTGGTTGTCAGAAGAAGCCCTTACACTTGTCCGGTGGAGAGAGAGTGCTCAGTTTCGCCTCCATCAAGTTATGCCAGCCCCTTAATGTACGTCAACGCCAGTCTTACTGACTCAGCACGCTTGGCCGAGAGGCCCTTTCGCCGCGAGAATCAGGGCGCGCAAGGTCGCATTGACGGATCACTCGTCAGGAAAATACTCGGCCGGCGACTCAGAGCGCCAGATAGAGGACCTGGACGAACTGGTCGCCGTTGATGATGCCTTTGCCCCAGACGGGGTCGAGATCGGCGAATGGCTTTTCCGCGACGGCTTCCTGGGCAGATTTTCCCGCGGACTTCAATTTTTGAACGCGATCGCGGGCGGTGACGAGCATGTCCCGGGATTTCGTGAGGTCCGCTTTGTTGCCGAGCGGGCCGTGCCCTGCAACAATCTTGGTGTCATTGCGGGCGAGCGAGAGAATTGTGTCGGCGGCGGCAATCATTCCATCGATTTTGCCGCCCGTGCCGGGGTCGATATAGGGATACATGCCGTTGAAAAACGTGTCGCCCATTTGAATCACGTTGGCCTTTTGAAAATGAACGTAGATGTCCGTGTCCGTATGCGCTGGGGCTAAGTGCTGGAGCAGGAGGGTTTCGCCATTGGCTTGCAACTTGTAACTGGCGGCGAAGGTCTGTTGCGGCAAGGCCTCCGCGGGCGAGGCGTCGAAATGCAAGTCGTGGAGCGCGCCGTCTGGCCCTCTATACAAGACCGGCTGAACATGCGGCTCCGACATGCGCTGCTTAGTGTTTTCGTGGGCAAGGACCGTGGCTCCTGTGGCGTGAAGAGGCGCGTTGTTGTCGGTATGGTCGAAGTGCCAGTGGGTATCGATGACGTATTTCACCGGAGCGTTATCGATACTGTCGAGCGCCTTTTTGAGTCTCGGCCAGGCGGGCGCAACGAAAGTGTCCACGACGAATTTACCGTCGGGACCGTTGAGGACTACCACGCTCCCGCCGGGGCCGGAGAACATAGTGAGATTGTCAGCTACCTTTTGCGTTTGGATGGGAGCAGCGTTGAATTTGGCGCGCATACTCGCGACCAGGTCGGCCGCCGAAGGCGCTTGTTGCGCGTAGCCCGCTGCGGAGGCGCGGAGCAGCGTCGCGGGCAAGAGGTGCGCCAGAAAGGCGCTGCCGGCCAGCGCGGCGGAATCTCGCAACATTCCGCGGCGTGAGGTTTGCTTCTGTAAGAAATTGTATTTCATTTTCTTTAATCCTTGTCTTTCGATGGCATCGAACTACTCCTTTGCCACACCCGGTTAGACACTTCTGGATCTGATTAGGTGACATTGTTTGTTCTGTTGTCTGTGATAAGATATGCAAATAAGAATAGCCACAACATGGAGCTTCGTCAAATTCGATCGTTTCTCTCTATCGCCGAGACGCTGCACTTCGGGCGTACTGCGGAGTTGATTCATCTCAGCCAACCAGCTTTAAGCCTTCAGATACGAGCTCTTGAGGAGGATGTCGGCGTGCGACTCTTCGAGCGGAACCGACGCAAAACAACGCTGACTGCGGCTGGTGTCGCCTTTCGCGATGATTCCGCTCGAGCGCTCTCGCAATTGGACCAAGGGATCCGCAAGGCGAGGCTGGCTGCCAATGGAAAACTGGGACTACTGGGGATCGGCTTCATCTCAACTGTGGGAATTGAGATTGTGCCCAATATCATTCGTCAGTTTAGAAAGTTAAATCCCGAAGTAGAGTTCTCCTTGCGCGCCATTACCACAGCGGATCAGGTACAGATGCTGGAGACCGGGTCGCTCGACATTGGATTTCTTCGTCTGCCGATTGGCGGGCATTCGGCTCTCGATGTTGTCACCGTGCATCGCGAACCGTTCGTACTCGTGGTACCCACGTCCCATAAACTGGCAAAAAGGAAAAGGGTCCGCCTAAGCGAAGTGTCGGGTGAGGATTTCGTGATGTATGAGCGTACCTATGCCCCTGGATTCCACGACCTAATCTTCGGGATGCTTAGCGATGCCAGGATTGTTCCCAATGTTTCCCAGACCGCAGCGGAGATTTCAACGGTGATCTCGCTAGTCGATGCGCACATGGGTATCGCGATTTTGCCCGCATCAGCCGTCAAAAATAGTGTTGCTTCGGTGATCGCTTGCGATATTGTAGACCAGATACCGATGTCTGAAATTGCTATGGTTGTCGGTAAACGAGTTCGAGCGGCGGTCGTAGACAACTTTAGATCTTTCGCTCTGGAAAAGTTGAGTCGGGCAAGGAACTCTTTGCATGCTAATCGGAATTGACTCAGCGCCGAATACTCCGGGGAGCGTTACTGGTTGTGCGGAGGCTGAGAATCAAGGCCGAAGAACTCATCATCTCTCCCGCTATCTTACGAGTCATTATGTGGGCTAATCCAAAATTTCCTTTTTGACCCCGAGCAAAATCAGTGCTTCTTCAAATATCCGATACGCTCCAGCACCGCCCCCACTACCAGCGGCAGCGCCACCGTCGCGTCATCCAACACTTCCGCAAATCGCCCGCCTTCCTCCGGCGGCACAAATTTCCCCCACGAGACGGCCTCCGTGTACGTGCTCCCCGAAAGCCCGCCCCAATTCACCGGCTCGGGACAAATCCTCACGCCATAGTTGTAGCGCTTCAGCGGCAGTTTTTCGTATCCGCGTCGTGACAGCAATTCCGCGTACACCCCAAACTGCTGCGCCCAGTTGCGTGGCACTCCCCCGCCAATCGTAAAAATCCCCATGCGCTTCGTCGCCAGCATCGTTGCAGCGTAGTGCTCGAAATCTTCGTACGGGTCGAAACGGAGTGGCTTTTTCCCCGCTTTTTTTCGAAGGCGCTGATGAAGCGCGACGTCAATCCCCAACTCGGAATCCGTGAACGCCGGTACAAACACCGGCACCTTATGCTCGTAGCACGTCTTCAAAATTCCGCGTCCCTTCGTGTGTTTCGAGAGATACTCGCCGATCTTCCAGTTAATCTTCCAGCTGCACATCACGTCATCCGGATCCCACTGCTCCAGAATGTGCTGCATCGTCTCTTCCACATGGTCCAGATTCGTTTCCGGCTCGAGCGAGTCATAGACGCGGTTGTAGCCCGCGGCGAAAAGCTCCCTATCGTTCATCTTCGCGTCGTAGCGATAGTGATGCAGTCCCTCCGCTTCCACCAGCCCGTGCGCCATCAGCGCGCCCGTTGAAACGATCGCCTTAATCACTCCAGCTTCGACTAAATCGCAAAAAACCAGCGCCATTTTCGCAACAGTCATCGCGCCCGACAGCGTCATCACTCCGAAACAGTCCTTGTCGCGCGCCATCGCTTCGAGAACGTCCGCCGCATCTCCAATCTGCCGCGCCGTGAACGCCGTCTGTCCCATCGCTCTCACGAGTTCATCGATCGTCTTGATGCGCGAAAGATCGAGCGGGTAAATCGGAACGAGCTTATCCTTGATCGGGTCGTGCAGGATTCGTCCCGTTGCGCCCTTTTTCTTTGCCATTCAGCGTCCTCGAAGGTAATGTAGTGCCGCCTAGACCGTCTCGCGCACAAATTTTGTTCTCGCGCGCCTCATTGATAGTACAAATGAGGCATTCGTTGAAAGACAAATCTGCTAAACGCAAATTTCAACGCTGGCGCTGCATGCGGATTCAACGTGAATTTGAATCTACAACGAGCTTAAATCGAAGATGACACGATACACTCCGATGCCGCCGGAAAATTTCGGCGGCCTTCGCGACGAGCATTCGCAATACGCAACCTCTCGCGCCGTAATTTTTCCCGTGCCGCTCGAACGCACCACTTCCTACGAACATGGCACGCGCAATGGCCCTGCCGCCATTCTGGCCGCCAGCCGCAATATGGAGCTCTACGACGAGGAACTCGAGCTTGAGCCCTACAAGGAAATCGGAATCCACACGCTTCCGGCCATAGACACCGCCGACGGCACCCTCGATGAAGTCATCTCCGAGATCTTCACTGCGCAGTTAGGCCTGCTCGAAGACGAAAAATTCACCGTCGCTCTCGGCGGTGAGCATTCGCTCACGCCTCCGCTCGTTTCCGCAACAGCCAAAAAATACAAAAATCTCAGCGTCCTTCAAATCGACGCCCACGCCGATCTTCGTGACGAGTACCAGGGAAATCCCGCAAGCCACGCTTGTGCGATGCGCCGCGTGGTCGAAATCTGCCCGGCGGTACAGGTCGGCATTCGCTCGCTTTCAGTCGAAGAAGCCCAGGCCATTCCCCGCCTCCGCACCAGCGTCTATTGGGCGAAAGATATTGCCCGCGCCCCGCTGAAAAGCTGGATCGCGAAAGTTCTCGCCGACCTCAGCCCCAACGTGTATCTCACCATTGATCTCGACGGCTTCGATCCTGCTTTTGTCCCGGCCACAGGCACGCCCGAGCCGGGTGGACTCGATTGGATGCAGGTCACTTCCCTGGTTCGCGCCGTCGCCGACCACAAGAAAATCGTCGGCATGGACGTCGTCGAGCTCCTCCCTCAACCCGGAGACCACGCGTCCGATTTTCTAGCCGCGAAGCTCGTCTATAAGTGCCTCGGATATATTTTCTGTCAGCAGTAGTTTCTTCGTCCGCGTCCGGCTATTCTATTCAGGAATAACCTTTGCCACACCTACCGGCAGCGGAATAATCTGTATTCAAGGTATTTAACAGGAGTTTCATGACCAGCTTCGTATTCGCCGAGATCGCCACATTCGCGAACCAAATCGACGAGCACACAGTCTACGTCCAGGTCACCTCTCCCGGTTTCATCGCCACGATTATCATTGGCCTGCTGGCCGGCTGGATCGCCGGTCATATTACGCGCGGCCGCGGCTTCGGCTGCATCGTTGATGTGATTCTCGGCCTCATCGGCGCTGTGATCGGCCGCTGGCTCTTCATCAAACTCGGAATCGCTATCGCACCCTGGGGTTTCTGGGGCACCCTTGCAGCCGCTACCGTCGGCGCCGTTCTCTTAGTCGCCATCGCTCGCCTCTTCGCCGGCGGCAGGGATTGAACTGCCGCTCCATACGTGTCATTCTGTCTAGCCAGGTTTGTATCTCTGCAGTAGGGGCACGGAATGTCAAAGACCCGCCGTGGCAGGCCGTGCCCGCGCGACGCGAAGCTATGCGCTGCCCGTAAATCACGAATGTCGGCCTCACTCGAAAGAAAGATAAATTGAGCCAATCATCAGTATGGGCCATCCCGCTCGGCGGAATGGGCGAGTTCGGAATGAACATGCTCGTCCTCCGCACCGGCGACGACATCATCGTCATCGATGCCGGCCTCATGTTCCCCGAACAAGAACTTCTCGGTGTGGACATCGTCATTCCCGACACCACCTACCTGAAGCAGAACAAGCGCCTAATCCGCGCCATCGTTCTTACCCACGCGCATGAGGACCACATCGGCGCGATTCCCTACATCATCGCCGATCTCGACGTCCCCATTTACGGCACCAAATTCACGCTCGCCCTCGTCCGCAAGAAACTCGAAGAGCACGGCCTGCTCGACAAGGTAAAACTCCACGAAGTCGCTCCCGGCCAGACGACATCCCTTGGTCCGTTTCAAATTGAATATTTGCACGTCACCCACAGCACCATCGACTGCGTAGCTCTTGCCATTCGCACTCCTCTCGGCGTGATCATTCACACCGGCGATTTCAAAATTGATCCCACGCCGGTCGACGGCAAGCCGTTTGACCTCCACGCCTTCGCGCGTTACGGGCAGGAACGCGTACTCGCGCTATTCAGCGACAGCACCAACGTCGAGCGTCCCGGCTTCACGCCTTCCGAGCGCTCAGTCGTCGTTCGACTCGAAGAGCTGTTCCGCGCCGCGCCACAGCGAGTCGTCGTTTCGTGTTTCTCAAGTTCGATTCATCGCATTCAACAGGTGATCGATCTTGCGCGCGTCGTCGGCCGCAAAGTCGGCTTCGTCGGCCGCAGCATGGTCGATAACATCGAAATCGCGCACGGTCTCGACAAGCTGCGCATCCCCGATGGCAGCGTCGTCCGTCCTCAGGACATCAAGGGATTCGACCCCAAACGCATCATTGTTCTCGCTAGCGGCACGCAAGCCGAACCGCTTTCGGCAATGTCCCGCATTTCGGTCGATAATCATCGCCTCCTCACCATCGCCGAAAACGACACCGTCATACTTTCTGCCCGCCAGATTCCGGGAAATGAAAAGGCTATTTTCCGCATGATCGATCACCTCTTCCGCCGCCGCGTTCTCGTCTACTATGAAGGCGGACGTTCTGCCCCGATTCACGTTTCCGGCCACGCCAGCCAGGAAGAACAAAAAATCCTGCTGCAACTCTGCAAGCCGAAATATTTCATTCCGCTCCACGGCGAATATCGGCATTTATTCCGCCACGCCGCTCTCGCCGAGCAAATGAACGCCGTCTCCGGCGAAATTTTCCTGCTCGAAAGCGGGCAGCCAATTGAATTCACACCTGATGGAGGAGCCTATCGCCGCGAGCCGGTTACCGCCGGACGCGTCTGCGTCGATTCCGGCTCGCTCGAAGAAATCGAAGAAGTAGTAATCCGCGACCGCCGCCACCTCGCCGAAGACGGAATCGTGGTTCCCATCATCGCCATCGACAAGCACACTGGTCAGCTCGAAGGCCCGCCTGAAATCGTCACGCGCGGCTTCCTTTCGGAAGACGGCCAGGAGGTTCTCGGAAGGGCGCGTGAAGTGATCCTCCGCACCGTCGAACAATCCACCGCCGAAGAAAAAACCGACTGGGGCGTAATCAAAGAAAAAATCCGCGCCGACCTGAAGCGCTACCTGAACAAGCAAACCTCCAAGCGCCCGCTCATCCTCCCGGTGATTCTGGAAGTGTGATTGCTGTGGCCGCCCCGAAACCAGCACGCCAAGCTGCGAAAATCTTGCTGCGCTCCTACGCTCCCGAAGATTTCGAGTCGCTCTACGAAATCGACCAAGCCTGCTACGCCCCGGGCATCGCCTATTCTCGTCCCGAACTACACGCTTATCTGCGCCTCCCCGGCGCCGATTGTCTGATCGGTACGATCCGTCGCAAACCCGTAGGTTTCTGCCTCGCCGCATACCGCGAAAATCGCGGCCACATCATCACCATCGACGTGCTCGAAGCCTATCGCCGGCACAAAATTGGCTCGCGCCTGCTTGAAGCCGTCGAACACCGCCTCGCAAAATCGGGCGTGCGCGAAGTGATTCTCGAAACAGCAACCGAAAACCACTCCGCAATTGCCTTCTGGGAAAAGCACGGCTATCGTACTCGCGGCATCTGGAAGGGCTATTATCCAGGCGGCCGCGACGCCTACGCGATGATCAAATCCATCGCCTGATTTCTTCACGACAAAATTATCGGGGGCATCTTGAACGATTACTTACTCTCTCTCATCCTCGGCATCGTCGAAGGCCTCACCGAATTTATACCCGTCAGCTCCACGGCCCATCTGCGCATCGCCGAATTTCTCCTACACATTAATCTCAGCGACGGCTACTGGAAGATGTACACGATCGTGATCCAGCTCGGCGCGATTCTCTGCGTGCCAATCTATTTTCGCGAGCGCATCGCTAAATTTCTCTCCACATTTCCGGGCGGCGAACGCGGTAACCGCACCATCTTCACGCATCCGCTCAGCCTCGTTATCATCGCGTTTGTTGTCACCGCAATTCCCGCATTTCTGCTCACAAAAATTATCGGCGAGCATCTCGAGAGCCTCTACATCATGGGCATGAGCCTGCTTGTCGGCGGAATCGTCATGTGGTTCGTAGACGCGCTCAACGCCCCCTCCGAAAAAGCCGGCACGGACGCTCCGTACAGCCGCATCCATACCTGGCACATGGAAGACATGTCGGTTGGCCAAGCCATCTGGATCGGCGCCTGCCAGATTCTCTCCGCCGTTTTTCCCGGCACTTCGCGTTCGATGTCCACAATCGCCGCAGGACAGGTCGCAGGAATGTCGCGCGCGGCTGCGCTCGAATTTTCCTTTTTCCTCTCGATTCCCACGATGCTTGTAGCCACTTGTTACGCCGCGCTTAAATCGCTTCGGGGCAAAGGCGTCGAAAACCCCATCGGCGTCAACCAAATTGACACGCACGGCTGGATCGTCCTCGCCATCGGCTTCGTCGTATCCTTCATCGTCGCCTACGGCAGCGTCGCCTGGTTCATGAACTGGGTCCGCACCCGCGGGTTCGCTCCCTTCGCCATCTATCGAATCATCCTCGGCGCCGCCGTCCTCTACTGGGCCGCCCACGTCGCGATGTAATACTCTCCATAAGGGAGATTGTGTTGGCAACCGGTTTGCCCAATTTGAATCCTCAGGCGACTGAGTCGGAATTGCTCGCCAATCTTCGCCGCGCCATCGTCGATTACTATCGAAACGAGTCCAGCCCTCAGAACGGCCTTATCGCGGATAGGAACGAGCCTGGATCCCCTTCGAGCATCGCGGCTGTGGGGATGGGGCTCAGCGTCTATATCGTCGCAGTAGAGCGAGGCATACTTTCACGAACGGACGCAGTTGAGAGGACTCTGGCGCTCTTGAGGTTCCTTCATTCCAGCCATCAGGGTCCAGAACCCAATTCCACAGGATACAAAGGCTTCTACTACCACTTCCTCGACATGCAGACCGGCCGCCGAGCCATCGAATGTGAATTATCCACGGTTGATACCGCGATCATGATGGCAGGCATTCTCACGGCGGCGGCCTATTTCACCGCGGAGACGGAAAAGGAAATCGAATTACGAAAGCTCGCTGAGATTCTCTACCGCCGCGTTGATTGGCAATGGGCCCTCGATGAAGGAACAACGGTCTCTCACGGTTGGAAGCCCGAGTCCGGGTTTCTTCCCTACCGGTGGGACACGGGCTACAGCGAAGCGATCATCCTTTACGCGCTGGCCCTGGGATCGCCTACGTTCCCCATCGATCCGCAAGGTTACAAAGAATGGATCTCAACTTTCGAATGGAAAAAAGTTTACGACATCGAATACCTGTATGCCGGGCCGCTGTTCATTCATCAGATGTCTCATCTCTGGCTGGATTTTCGTGGCATACACGACGATTTCAACAGGAGAGCGGGAATCGATTATTTTGAAAACAGCCGGCGAGCCACACTGATTCACAGGCAATATGGAATCGAGAATCCGCTGAAGTTTGCCCACTATAGTGAATACGGGTGGGGACTGACCGCGAGCGACGGACCGGGACCAGCCGTACTTGAGGTGAACGGTGTCCAGAGAACATTTTTCGGCTACGAGGCGCGGGGCGCTCCATTTGGCCCGGATGACGGCACCATTTCACCCTGGGCGGTAGCAACATCTGTCCCGTTCGCACCCGAGATCGTGATCAAAACGATGCGTCACATCATCGAACGCCTCAGATCGCTAGGGCGCAGCCCGTACGGAGGATTCGTCGCCAGTTTTAATCCAACTTATCCCGACACCAGCAATCTGCACGCCTGGACGTCTCCGTGGATCTTCGGCTTGAATGAGGGTCCTATTCTAATGATGACTGAAAATTATCACACCGAGTTCATCTGGAAGACGATCCGGCGGTGTCCATACATCGTGAAGGGCCTTCAGCGCGCAGGTTTTCGCGACGGCTGGCTTGACCGCTGATCGTTCCTAACCTGAGGCCGCAGAAAATTTCCGGTTTATCCCTCTGGTCTGTTTTTCCGCGAATTTCCTCGCCGATGGAACTCAGAATTTGGGCGGCGAAGTTGAATGGTTGCTCCACGCAAGAAGATCGGGCGCTATTCGTCTGATGGGTTAAAATTCTCTTCCCAAACCCGCTCTTCTCGACTCTCATTGAGCTATACGGCTTCGGTCTCGATGTCACCATGGAGATTCGATGAACAAGACAAGAAACAATGCCATCCGTAATCGGAATCTCGCCCTATCGCTATTCGGCGGACTCCTCACTCTCATCGCGCTCGTTCTCTCAGCAGGCAGTAAGCCGCAGCCCGGTGCCACCGCTGCCAGCGAAGCACAGTCCACGACCAACCTCGGCGGTCAGATGCCTCCCTCATTCGATCAAGATGTGGCGAGGGTCGTTGCTGAAGTCGATCGGATCGAAGCCGACACCTTCAGCCAGATGGACCGCACCACGCTCGATCACCAAGGGCAAGTCCGCACCCTGGGAAAGTTGCTGCTCTTCGACAAGCATTTCTCGGTGAATCAGAACGAAGCCTGCAGCTTCTGCCACACACCGGAGACGGGATTCACTGGGCCGATTCAATCCTTGAATGAAACTACGGTGTCGTATCCCGGATCGGTGAGAACTCGATTCAGCAACCGCAAGCCGCAGAGCTACATGTACGCGCCGTTTGCACCGGTGCTTCACTACAACGCGCTTCAGGGTGACTTCGTCGGTGGAAATTTCTGGGATATGCGCGCGAGCGGCTACCGCTTGCAGAGCCCAAGCGCCGAACAGGCGCAGGGACCGCCGACGAATCCCGTAGAAATGGGTTTGCCCGATTCGGCGTGTGTCGCCTACCGGCTCACGAAGGCTCCGTATCGCAAGCTCTTTGAGACCGTGTGGGGCGCCGACTCGTTTACGATTCAATGGCCTCGCGATGTGGAAAAAGTTTGCGCCACTCCAGCTCCACCACCTCAGAATGATCCGCACCCCGTTCACTTGAATTCTGCAGACCGAACTCGCGCCGATCATGTGTACGACGAATTCGGGCTGGCCATTTCCGCATACGAGTTTTCGCCAGAGGTGAGTCCCTTCACGTCGAAGTATGACAACGTGCAGGCAGGAAAAGACCAATTCACGCAGCAGGAAAAATTGGGCTACGACTTGTTTCGCGGCAAAGCGCGATGCAATGAATGTCATCGTGATGGCGGACCCGGCGAAGAGCCGCTGTTTACGGATTTCACCGCCAGCAATCTTGGCGTCCCCAGAAATCCGGGATTGCAACTCTACTACGAGGGCCGGCCCGACCAGCTCGGGTACACCGCCAACCCTGCCGGAGACGCGTACGTCGATACCGGAGTCGGATTTTTTCTGCGAACATTGCAGAGCGATAGCGGTCAAATCGATCCTGATTCTGAGTGGATCAAACTCGCGCCGAAGTTCGACGCGAAGTTCCAGGTCGCCACCCTACGCAATGTCGATATGCGTCCCACGGCGACGTTCGTGAAGGCCTACATGCACAATGGCTACTTCAAAAGCCTCAAAGAGGTGGTGCATTTTTATAACACGCGCGACGTCTTGCCCAAGTGCAAGGCCGGAGATCCCGGCGAAAAAGTCAGCTGCTGGCCTGAGCCCGAGGACTCAACGAACATGAATAAACGGCAACTCGGCAATCTGAAGTTGACGGACGACGAGGAAAATGCGCTCGTCGCTTTCCTGAAAACGCTCACCGATGGCTACAAGGTGCCGAGTCCGCAGACGGCGAAGTAGGTTTCATCGCCGTTCTGGAGCTACGGCAAGCGCGGAGGTGCTGTAGACGTTCGTTGGCAGACGATGGTAACCTTCCGCGCTTAACCTTCGCACGCGAGGCTCTTTCAGCCCGCCAGGATTACATCCGATGGAGCCCGACCCGAAAAATGCAAGCAATGCACCACACGGCTTGCGCTCCCTCGCGCAGCCGGTGGCGGCGCCTCTCAGTCGCGCGGCGATATTCCTGGTCGTGGCTCTCACACCGGACACCCAGACTCGCGCGACCGTGCGCTCATTCTGCGCTGATCTCGCCGGGCTGACGCGCGCGGTAGAAACTCGCGATCTCGAAGCCGGCCTTTCCTGCATCATGGGGATCGGCTCCGAAGCGTGGGACCGGCTGTTTGGGCCGCCGCGGCCCGCGATGCTGCATCCGTTCCGGGAGATTCGTGGCGAAAAGCATCACGCAGTTTCCACGCCGGGCGATTTATTGTTCCACATCCGCGCCAAACGCATGGATCTATGCTTCGAGCTAGAGACGCACATCATGGCGCGTCTCGGAGTCGCCGTTTCGCCCGTCGACGAAGTGCAAGCCTTCCGCTACTTCGACGCCCGCGATCTCATCGGCTTCGTCGATGGGACCGAGAATCCGCGCGGCCAGGCAGCGATCGACGCCGTGCTCATCGGCGACGAGGATCCCGCGTTCGCGGGTGGCAGCTACGTCATCGTGCAGAAATATCTCCACGACATGAACGGTTGGAATGCCCTGTCCACAGAGACGCAGGAACGAATCATCGGCCGCGAGAAATTGTCAGACATCGAATTGGACGATTCCGTGAAGCCAACCTCAGCTCATAACGCGCTCACGGTGATCACCGAGGACGGCAAAGAGGTAAAGATTCTGCGCGACAACATGCCGTTCGGCAGGCCTGCGCAGGGTGAATTTGGCACCTACTTCATCGGCTACAGCCGTTCGCCCCGCCCCACCGAGCAGATGATCGAGAACATGTTCGTCGGCCGTCCACCCGGCAACTACGATCGCCTTCTCGATTTCAGCCGCGCCGTCACCGGAAATCTGTTCTTCGTTCCCGCCGCCACATTTCTGGAGGCCGTGACTGAAGACGAGCCTGCTGACGATGTGGTCTCGGGCACGCCCGCTGAGGTCGAAACCTCTCAATCCGTCCCGTCACGACAGGAGGGTTCGCTCGGCATCGGTTCCCTCAAAGGAGATATCCCCAATGAATAACCTGCATCGCGAGCTAGCCCCCATTTCCGACGCGGCGTGGGCTCAGATTGAAGAGGAAACATCGCGCACGTTCAAACGTTACCTCGCCGGACGCCGCGTCGTCGACGTGCAGGGACCCGCCGGCACAGCCCTCTCGGCCGTCGGTACCGGCCACCTGCGGAATATCGCGGCTCCGAGAGACGGCATCGTCTCCAGGCAGCGCGAAGTGAAAGCGCTCGTCGAGCTGCGGTTTCCATTCGAGCTCGATCGCCAGGCGATCGACGACGTCGAGCGTGGCGCGAACGACTCCGACTGGCAACCGGCGAAGGATGCCGCCCGCCAGATCGCCTTTGCCGAGGACTGCGCCATGTTTGACGGCTATCCCGCGGCCGGCATTGGCGGCATCCGTCAGGGCACCAGCAACCCGATTAAGGCGCTCCCGGCCGATGTCCGTAAGTACCCGGATGCCATTGCCGAAGGCCTGAGTCAGTTACGGCTCGTCGGCGTCAACGGTCCCTACGCGGTGCTGCTCGGCGCCGAAGCTTACACCGCACTCGCCGAGACCAGCGACTATGGATACCCGGTGCTCGAGCACGTCAAGCGGCTCGTCAAAGATAAAATCATCTGGGCGCCCGCCATCGCCGGCGCGTTCGTGCTGACCACCCGGGGCGGCGACTTCGACCTGCACATTGGGCAAGATGTCTCCATCGGCTATCTCAGCCACACCGATGCCGCAGTTCGCCTGTATCTGCAGGAGACGTTTACTTTCCTGTATCTCACCGCTGAGGCCGCTGTCGCGCTGTCTCCTCCCGAGAAGGCGTAGAAGGCCCGACCCGCATGGCCGCCTAGCGCCAAATCGCGCCCAATCTCTCTTGCACCCCGCAGCACGCCACACACTCAATGACAAGAGGATTGTCCCGGCATCTACCTAGTCTAGGTTGCGGCACTTAGGTCACATTGCCAGATTGGTTCCAGCGTTCCAGCCCTTCGCTTGACGCCCCCGGAAGACGACCCTAGAATTTCATTTACACGCTCTCCTCCCCGCCTGGGCGTCAGAATTTCATCATATTTTTCATTTGGAGGTCGGCCATGGCACGTTTGCCGCGGAACAAATACAACACTCTGTCTACAGCCATCTGGATTGGCAGTCTCATCGCGATCGTGGCGTTCGCAGCCGCGCTCGTAGGTTGCTCCGGCTCGGGCTCCGGTACGTCAAACGGCGGCACGGCCACTGTACACGTCAGCCTCACAGACCCGCCCAGCTGCAAGGTTCCAAATGGCAACTTTCAACACGTCTACGTGACGATTCGTTCGGTCCAGGCGCACACCAGCGCCTCGGCCGGCGACAACACTCCGGGATGGCAGGAACTCGCGCCGCAGCTCAACACTGAGCCGATGCAGATTGACCTCTTCGCGGCAGGACAGACTGCATGCTTGCTGACGACGCTGGGATCGAATACGGCGCTTCCCGCGGGCACCTATCAGCAAATCCGTTTGCTGCTGGTTGCGAATGACGGAGGAGGCGGCCCGGTCCCTGCAACGAACGCATGTAGCAATCAGGGCTTCAACTGCGCGGTCCTTAAGGATGGAAGCGTCCATGAACTCCTGCTCTCCAGCCAGGCAAACACCGGCTTGAAAATTCCTCCGGGGCAAGTTGAAGGCGGCCCGATCACCGTAAAAGCCGGGCAGGACGTTGACCTCAACATCGATTTCAATGCCTGCGCGTCGATCGTCGTGCAGAGCGATGGGAGCTTCCGGTTAAAGCCCGTGCTGACGGCGGAACAGGTGGGCACGAATAGCACGGGAATCAGCGGGCAGGTTGTGGACTCGGTGACGATGCTGCCCATCGCGGGAGGGACCGTCCTTGTCGCGCTCGAACAACAGAACGCTTCTCACACCGATGTCATTTTTGAAGAATCGGCGGCCGACTCGGGCGGCAATTTCAATTTCTGCCCGCTGCCAACCGGGGCGCCGTTTGATGTTGTTGTGGTCGCCATCAATGGAGCAGGAGTGATTTACAATGCGACGGTGGCATTCGGCGTCCCCGGCGGAACCAATCTTGGTGCAATTCCTCTAATCGCTGAAGCGGGTGGACCGGCGACGTTCCAGGGATTCGTCACCGCGACCACTGGATCTGCCGCAGCCACAGTTGATGCTTCCGCGTCCGCCTTGCAGACATTCTCTTTGCCTGGCGGAGCCACCTTGACTGCGACGATTCCTGCTGAAGGCAACTCGGTCTCGAATATTTCAGTGGACTCGAATTCCAATTGCCCGGTGACGGCGCCCTCGAACACGAACTGCGCTCAATACACCCTGATCGAACCGGCGAGCAATCCCAGCGTAGGAGTTTTCGCGTCGGGGAAAATCACCTACGCCGCACCGGCGTCCGGCGATGTGTTTTATTCGATAGGCGCAGGCGCGTTTATTCCATTAAGCGGTGGCGTGAGCGATTGCGGTCCGACGAAAACCACGAGCCTGGACACGAACGGGAGCCCATTAAAAGCAGTTTCCGGTACCACTGTTGTGCCCATGGAAATCGATTTTGCTGGTTGCTCTTAGCGCGATTCGGACGTAGAGCTTCCAGACAGCGCTATGTGGGCAACGTTGTTTGCGTAGGCTTCAGTATATCCTGAGGCACGAAGGGCCTGCGCCGCAAGTTGCTGCGTGCGTGTCCGAAACAAGGGAAGAACCCGCTATTTGTCTACTGAAGCTCGAAGTGAAAGACGCTATAGACGTAATTCGTCCTGATGCCCAGCAGAACCACGTGGCCGCCTACGAAAACATGCCTGCAATCGCAGCCCTCCGGGGGCGGAGGCAAACGGCGCTCCAGGTCCATCGGCACCGGCTCGATTTTCTTTTGCAATCCGGGCGGTAGAGTGCCCCGCTCTTGGAGCTGCCTTTCAAGGCCCGGCGGAAGCCGGTCGCGCTTTGCAAGTCCCGGCGGCAGATTATTTTCGTGCTGTCGGTACCACTCATGCACCGACTCTCGCTGCTCTGAGCTGTACGCGTAGGAGTCGTCATGCTCATCCTTGTCGTGTCCTTTTCCATGCCCTTTGCCTTGCGCAAACGCAGCGCTGCAATTCAGGGTGAGTAGTGCCGCCGCAATAACAGAAATCCAAGTCTTTGCGTTCACGTATCCTCCTCAATATGCTTCGCGCTTCCCGCGCCGGGTGTTCGTGATATTTCCCGTCGTCTGCGGCTCCTACTATTAAGACCTTTCTCGGTACGCAGTTCTCGGTTCAATTGAAGGGCGGTGCCCTAGAAACAACTTGGCCGGTAGTACAGGGATTCTCGTTTCTGGCGTCTCATTGGATCACTGCTGGTAACGGAAATCAGGAGTCAGTACGCGATTGGGGATGGAAGCAACGGGGCATGCGATAAGATAGTGCGCCCCGCTTGTCCGCCCCGCGGGTTTCTGGCAGTCAGTTCACCTGCTCTAATGGGGCCCATAAATTTTACTTATTCGTGCTTGATTTTTGAGATTGGGTTGCGCTAGATTCCCGCCAGCGTCTGCTGTTCACGTTCCCACATTTTTGCCCAAGTTGACGTGTGTCCGCGCCCGAGCGAGTTCTTGTGCGTGAACGCGGGCTCGAAGGTGTCTTTAAAATTCACAACGAGAGGAATGGAGGCCGTCCATGAAGCGATTTAGCAAGATAACGCCCCTTGTGCTGCTGGTGTTGGCCACGGGGATGACCGCATTCGCGCAATCCTCGACTGAGGTTGGGCCGGATTTTCTGAAGACTGCGCGTCACCTGCATTCAAACGTACATCCGCTGAAAAAATCGAATTTAAACTCGCTGAGCAGTGCGGGCCTTCCCGGAATTGATTCCATCGTCAATTTCACCGGCCAGTTCAACGCCAACGGTATCGGCGTCGACGGCAGCCCGCAGAACCTCTGGTTCTTCTCGATGATCGGGCGCGACCCCAAAGAGGGAGGCACTACGCTTGTTCCTGCCCCGATTATCCCCGTTTCGCTCGATCTCTTGGCCGCTGATGGCTCGGTTGCGATGCACTACGACGTAAGTCCCTTCGTGGAGCCCACGTTCCTATCGCCCGTTTTCTTCCCCGCGAAGTTTTTGAGCAGCCCGCACCCCACGCAGTTTACGGATGCCGACATGCGCGCGACTTTCTTCCATTCTATGCGCCAGGATTGGCACACTCTTTTGAACCCCCAATTGAAGGGGTCTATGACCATGACCCTGCCATTCGGCAAGTACATCGCGCAGCCGAACTCGGATGGATCGTGCTGCCTCTTCGTGCTGGTCGACGATGTGACATTTCAAAACCTGCTTTTCCCGCCGACCTTCCCTGTGGACAACACTACGCTGATTGGAGCGGCGGAGCTTAACGGAGATATGACCACTAAGGATCTCACCACGTTCCTGTTTCCCAACACCTATCTCTATTTGAACGGCGACCCGAATCGGTGCTGCGTGCTCGGCTTCCACGCATTCGATTTCGAGCCGGGGATTCCTGAAAACGGCAATCTGCCCCGAGCTTACATGATGAACTATTCGAGCTGGATCACTCCTGGTCTATTCAACGGTGGCTTTCAGGACGTCGCGGCGCTCAGTCATGAGATGGCGGAGACGTTCAACGACCCGTTTGTGGGATTCGATGCCGTTCACAACATCACGCCCTGGTGGCTGTCCGGCAGTCAATGCCAGGACCTGCTGGAGGTGGGCGACGTGGTCGAGAGTCTTTCTGCCAACGTCACCAGCCCAGTCCAGAATATCCTCGGGCAAACCTACAGCCTGTCGAATGTTGCCTTGCTGCAGTGGTTCGAATTCCAGGAGCACTCGGACGCGTTCCGGGCAGCCTACAGCTTCCCGGACAAGGCATCGCTTCCCGCTCTTTCACCATTTCAAAATCCAGGCTGCGCACCATAGTCAAAGCTTAGCGGATGAGCAGGAGGCCGTGCCGGCAAATCCTCCGGCACGGCCATCTCCTCCGGGCGGATCCACCTATGCGGACCGGCTAAAAGTTCTAACAATTATTGTAGCTTGGCGTACTCTGACTTGGCCTCCTTGAGTATGGGAAGGTCGGGGTCGGCGTCCTTCCACAGCGCGAGGAAATCTTGATACGCGGACCGGGCTTTTGCGGCATTGTTCTCTAACACATAGGCGCGGGCGAGGCCGAGATGCGCGAGAGCGCCAATCGGCTCGTTGACTGCAACTCCACGATGGTCGAGGATTTTCTCGAACTCGGCCGCAGATTCGCTGCCCTGCCGTGCGGCCAGATAGGCTTCGCCGCGCACATACACGGGATACAAAGCGGGTGAAACACGATCCGTCGGTGTTCCGAGCTCGTAAGAAGCGGCGGGTTGAAGAACCTCGACCGCCTTTGAGTGATCCAAACGAATCAGCGCGATTTGAGCGTGAATCGTTGGCAGGTAATTGAACTGCACCAGCGTGTCCTCCGTGAAGCGCTTGGCCAAGTCATTGGCCAGTGCTTCCGCTTGAGCTGCGTCCCCTGCCAAGGCGAGCGCGAGCGCCGCTCCATACTGTACGTCCCGGCCCCTTGAAAGCCTGAGCGCCGCTGCAGTTCGTTGACGAGCTTCCGCCGCATTGCCGAAAAGGGCTTCGCGCAAAGCCGCGTCGGCTTCATACCCCGCGGCCGTCTCCTTCTCTTCCGCCCGCTCGGCGGAAGCGATCGCCCGGCGAGAAAGCTCGCGGGCCTTTCCCAGTTCTCCGGAATAGGCAGTGGAATCGGCCTCTTCGGCGGCGAAGACGTCTTCCCATCCTGATTTGCCGCTAGCCCAGGCCACCTGTTGTGCCATCCCTGCTGCATCGTTCTGCAAGAAGGCAAGCTGGTATAGAAGGAAACGCAGGTAAGGGGAATCGAGCTTTTTCGCCTGCGCCTCTGCGGCCGTGGCCCGCGCCTCATCCAGGCGATTCAAATAGAGATAAGAGTCGGCGAGATTGGCATAATTCACGGCGCTCGCGTAGAGACCGAGCGCCTCCCGGTTTTCCGCAAGAAGTTTGTCATATTGTCCGAGCTTACTGTAGACCACACCGAGGACGATTTTTGGTACGTCGTCTCGCGGATAAGTCTGCGTCCAAAGTTCACAGGCCTGGCGCGTCTTTTCCATGTCGCCGGTGACAAAGTCGTAGTAGTGAGACTCGATGTAGAATTTCTCCCGCATGCTGACGCGCTCGCGCAGCATGTAGGCCTTCTTCATGTTTTCCGCCCCCAGGCTCGTTTCCGCGACAACCCAATAGCTCGTCCCGAGCGAGGCATTGGCCATCGCGAAATTCGGGTCGAGTTGGATGGCTCGCTGGAAGAAGGGCACGGCCGCGGCAGAATCGCCTTTTACCCACTGCGTCTTCCATCCCAGGCTGTAGGCCTGGAGAGCTTCAAGGGACGGCGTGGTGGCCTGCTCAAGCGGCGAATCGAACTTTTGCACCGTACTCAGCGATTCGCCCAGTTTCTGACGCAGCCTCGTTGCCGCCTCATCGAGCGCTTTCAGGACTCGTTCTTTGCCGTCTGCTGTCGCCTGCTCCTGCGCCAGGGAATCGCCCGTCCGGCAGTTCACCGCTTTGAGGCCCAGAACGTACTGGTTCCCCAGGCTCGCAATCGAGCCGTCGAGGACCGCGGCGCTCGCCGTTCTTTGGCACAGTTCCCGGGCAGTCTCCGGCTTCAGAGTGGCATCAGACTTCTGGCCCATCATCTTTAGAACCTGCTGGATTTGTTGGTCAGAGATAATTTTCAGGAACGGTGATTGTTCCAGCTGCACAGAAAGCCCTTGCCGCAGCGTGCCGTCGAAAACCGGGTCTCCGGTCGTATTCGTGAAGTCAGCGAGGACGATGGTGTCTTTGTCGGTGAGGGCATGCGCCCGGTGCGCAATGTAGAGCCAGCCTCCCACGGCTAAACTGATGACCGCCACCACAGCGCCTGCCAATATCGGCCACCTAAAAGTATGTGTCTTTGCCGCGGCAATCGAAACTGCGGAAGCCTTTCCAGCAAGCGGAGTCGGTGCGGGAGAAGCTGCGGCGGCTGAACTTGCGGGCACCGGCTCGGCCTCCGTAGCCACGACTGCCGTGCGCCCCGATTCCGTGTCGCGTTCCAGCCGCTGCAAGTCGGTGCGCATGTCCGCTGCCGATTGGTAGCGGAGCTTTTTGTCCTTCTCCAGCGCCTTGCCTATGATGTCTTCCAGTTTGGGAGGAACTTCCGGATTCAGCCGCACCGGTGCAACGGGAGTGCGATTCAGAATGGCATCGAAAATCTCCGCGGAACTGCTACCTGAAAACGTCTGCTTTCCCGTCGCCATTTCATAGAGCACCAAACCGAAAGAAAAAATATCCGTGCGCCCATCCAGTTCTTTCCCCCGCGCCTGCTCCGGCGACATATACGCCAGCGTGCCCATGGCCGCGCCCGGCGTACTCAATTGCTCCGCCCCCTGAGTCAGCGTGGCATCGGCATCCGTTCCTGCCTTTGGTTGCAGCTTCGCCAGACCGAAATCGAGAATCTTGGCGTGACCGCGCTTGGTGACGAAAATGTTCGCAGGCTTGATGTCGCGGTGGACGATTCCTTCGGAGTGGGCGGCATCCAGTGCATCGGCGATCTCGACTGCCAGATCGAGCAGAACATCCGTCTCGACGGGCTTTCCAGCGATGCGATGCTTCAGCGTCACGCCATCCAGAAACTCCATGGCGATGAACGCCTGCCCGTCCTGTTCGCCAATGTCGTGAATCGTGCAGATGTTGGGGTGATTCAGTGCGGATGCGGCTTTTGCTTCGCGTTCGAATCGGGCGAGCGCCTGCGGGTCGCGGGCAACTTCCTGCGGCAGGAATTTCAGCGCCACGAAGCGATGAAGGCGTGCGTCCTCGGCCTTGTAGACGACGCCCATGCCACCGCCGCCGAGTTTCTCCACGATGCGGTAGTGCGCAATGGTTTGGCCGATCAGCGAGTCGGTGGCTGGCACGTGGAGCACATCTTAGGGCGCGCAAAGAATCAAGTCAACGAAGCCAGACTGCTACGAGTATCTTAATGCCCGTCAAACGGCTTATTTTCCCCGATTCGCCCCGAGCGTTTCGCTTGACGGTTTCCGGAGGGAGGGTCGCTAGAATTGGCGCCGGTGCGTCCTTCCCATTGGCCGCTATGCAATGCCTCAATTCGTTGACTTAGTTTTATCCTCGCTCTAAACTGCATCCCCGATGCCCGAACCCACTCCCCTTGAAGGCCGCACTTTCTCCCACTATCGCATCCTTGAGAAGCTTGGCGGCGGTGGAATGGGCGTCGTCTTCCGCGCTGAAGACACAAAACTAAAGCGCTTCGTCGCGCTGAAGTTTCTCCCTGACGACGTCACCAAAGATCGGGCCGCCCTCGAACGTTTCCGCCGCGAAGCGCAAGCCGCCTCCGCGCTGAATCATCCCAATATCTGCACGATCCACGATATCGACGAAGACAACGGCGTGCCCTACATCGCGATGGAGCTGCTCGAAGGCGTCACGCTCAAGCATCGCATCAACGGCCAGCCGCTCCCGCTCGATCAGCTTCTCGAAATCGGCATCGGCGTCCTCGACGCGCTCGAAGCCGCCCACGAGCGCGGCATCATTCATCGCGACATCAAGCCGGCAAATATCTTCGTCACCGATCGTGGCCGCTCCAAAGTTCTCGATTTCGGCCTCGCGAAACAAGTCGCCGCACGCGCCGTCGCGGAAACGGTGACGGCCGGCGCACCGGCGTTCGACACCGATCCGAATCTCACAAGTCCGGGCATGGCTCTCGGCACCGTCGCGTATATGTCGCCCGAACAAGTACGCGGCGAAAAACTCGACGCGCGCAGCGACCTTTTTTCCTTTGGCCTCGTCCTCTACGAAATGGCCACCGGCCGCCAGGCGTTTTCCGGCAACACCACCGGCGTAATTTTCGCCGCGATTCTCGAGCGCGAGCCTGTTCCGCCCGCGCGCCTGAATCCGGCGCTGCCGCAAGAGCTCGACCGCATCATCACCAAGTCGCTCGAAAAAAATCCGCGCCTGCGCTATCAAACCGCTCGCGACATGGCCTCCGATCTGGAGCGCCTGAAGCGCGACACCGGCTCCGGCCGCGCAGCACAGATAAAGTACGCGGAACCATCCGGTTCCGTGGCTGCGCCAGCAGAGCATTCATCAGGTGCGCAGCATCAATCGAGCGTTGCCGCCGCATCGGCGATGCCAGCTGCTGCGCCAGCGGTCACCCGCGATGCAAGCGGTTCCGGCTCCGTCGCCGTGCAGGCGGCTCGCGAGCACAAAGGAAAATTGATCATCGGCGCACTCGTGGCGCTGATTCTGGTCGCGGCCGCTGGATACGGCGTCTTTTCGCTCCTGCGTGGCAAGGCAGCGATGCCCTTCCAGAATTTCAGCATCACGCAAATCACGAACACCGGAAAATCCGTCAACGCCGCCATCTCCCCCGACGGCAAATATGTCGTCAGCGGCATCGCCGATAACGGCCTCGAGAGCGTCTGGCTCCGCAACATCCCCACTTCGAGCGATACGCAAGTGCTTCCCCCGGCGCCACGCAGCTACAGGGGCTTCAGCTTTTCCCGCGACGGAAACTATATCTATTTCAGCCGCTCCGAAAACACCGTCGAAACTGTTCGCTTCATCTATCGCATCCCCGTCCTCGGTGGCGAACCGCAAGTGGTAGCCAAGGACGTGGACTCGAACGTCACTTTTTCCCCCGATGGCAAGCGGATCGCCTACGTCCGCCAGAACGATCCCGAAGTCGGAAAATATCACTTGCTCATCGCCAACGCCGATGGCTCGGGCGAGCACTCCTTCGTCACCGGGTCCACCACTGATGCCCCGACTGTCGTGGACTGGTCGCCCGACGGAAAATTGATTGTCGGCGCCGTGTTTCACAACGATCGCGGCCTCACTTCTGTCGAATCGGTGGACGCATCTTCCACCGGCGACAACGCCACCTGGCAGCCGCTCGCCTCGGTGAAAGCCAGCATCGTCACCGATCTCAGATGGTTTCCGGATATGCGCGGCTTGGTGATTTCCCATCTGGGCCGCGAGTCCGGCTACAGCCGCAATCAGATTGCCTACGTCGCGCTGCCTGCGGGCGAGACCACCGCCATCACCAAGGACACGAACAACTATTCCAACGTGAGCCTCTCTGCCGACGGCAAGACCATCGCGACCTCGCAGCAAAAAGCATCTCGCACGTTCTACCTTCTGCCCGCCGATGGCGGCGGCGCCAATGCCTCGCCTCGCCCCATCTTCGAGCAGGAGCGCGACATCGCGAATTTCGCCTGGGCCGGCAACGAACAGGTCGTCGTTTCCGAAGCCGATAAGCTCGTCCGTTTTTCGCTCGACGGAAAATCTCGCGCCGTCCTCGCCAGCGACCCCAACGCGCTTCTCAACGCGCCCGAAGCGTGCTCCACCGCGGCGGCGCCCGGTTCGAACGCGCCCGAATCGCACCGCATCGTCTTCGCCTGGGCCGGTCACGGCGAAAATACCACGGGACGCAGCATCTACCGCGTCGATCTCGATGGCTCGAATCTGAAGCAGCTCACCACCGGCCACGGCGACCAGGACCCCAGCTGCTCGCCCGACGGCAAGTGGGTTTATTTCATCAACAACAATCCCGATCGCATTCGCCGCGTCTCGATTGATGGCGGCGCGGTGGAAGATGTTCCCGGCACCACGATTCCCAATTCGATTTACGGCGGATTCGCCGCCCACATTTCGCCCGATGGCTCGAAGATTGCCATCGTGATGACCGAAGCGAGCCAAGCGCAGTCTGTCATCGAGGGCAGCGACGAGAAAATCGCGCTCGTGAGTCTCGATCCTGCTTCCAAGGGCGCGCGCCAATTGCTCACGCCCAACCTGCACATCACCGGCAGCGTCCACTTCACGCCCGACGGGAAATCGCTGGCCTACGCCGTCCGCGAAAACGGCATCGACAACGTCTGGGTCCAGCCGATCACCGGCGGCCCCGGCCGCTACATCACCAAGTTCGCGTCCGATCAAGGCCGCGGCGGCTTCGCCTGGTCGCCCGACGGCAAAACCCTGGCCATCCTGCGCGGCCGCCTCGATTCCGACGTCGTCCTGCTCCGCGATAGCGGCTCCACCCGTTAGATCCCTCATTTGGAGTACGGCGGCTCGCCGCCGCTTTGTCGTGTCCCGGCTTGCCGGGGCGGCGCTGCCCGCGCCGCCTCCATTTGCCCCACGGGCCGAAAACGCTCGTATTTACATGATTATCCGCACATTCGTCCCCGGTCTTGGTACCTCAGCCCCTGATGAATTCTCCCCATGGATGTAAAGCTTCAAATTCCGGACGAAATCGCTCAGCGCCTCGATTTCTACTTTGTCGATCTCGGCGAAAAACGTTTTTTTGAGTTCGGCAACTGAAGCCATATTCCGCACGATTTTGCGTTTTTTTCCATAAGCCACTTTATACCGGGAAAACAACATAATCGTCGCTTTCCGGAGGCAAGCATGTCGCACGCTTTCTCGATCCGGCGCCTGCGCGTTTCCGGTTGCTTGGCTGAGCTTATCGAGAAAATCCAGTCCCGGCGCGCGAGTGGTGTGATGTCCTCCCACCCTGCCTGCGCCAGCGGGGCGGCTGCAAGGGCTTTGCGTAGATCCATTGGCACCCTGATCTCCGGTTCTTCTCCGGCCCGCGTAATCTCCACCGTTACCGTGTCTCCAGCATCTGCGCCTGCGGCATCGCTCATGTTTTTGTTAACCCTGAGCCAGTGACTTCCTTTGCCGTTTGGTTCGAGAGCGGCTCGAAAAGGGAAGCTATTGATAGTTCCCTCAACCATCGTCATACCTCGGGATGGAAGCTTCGCACTCGCGTTCTTGGGCAGAGTTAGAAGGGTCCACGCTCCAATCCTTTCGTTTGCCTTACGCCGAAACAACTTGGCACTGAAACGAATCGTTGACTTGGTTTCTTGCTGCTTAGCCAGTTTCATTCGGGATTTCCTATATATATCTTCTTGCCCACGAACAGCGTGGGCGTTTTTGTAATTTTCTTCCTGCTCCACAGGTTTGCAAGCCTTTTATCGAATCCGTCCCTGGGTTTTCTCTGGCGAAACACGGGTCGAAACCGAAGGCTTTCTCGGTCAACACCAGGTTCCTCTCTACAATCTGGAAGAAGCAGATCTGACCGTGAAAAACATTCCCATTTTGGAACTGACCCTTAACCTACTTGGACTCCTTCCGTGTCTTCCGTGTCTTCCGTGACACATTTTTATCTATTGACAACTAATTACCACTAAGTTATCGTGAGTCGGGCGATTTTGGAGTGCCCATGGAGAACGAACATGAACCTCGCCGCTATCGTCGGTCGCAGGCGCCGGAACAAACGCGCCCCGGCATCCCTGCTCCGCCACCAACGTAAGTGTAGAATTTGCAATCACGAGAACCGAGAGGAGATCGAGTCCCGCTTTCTCCTCTGGGAAAACGCGCGCGACCTTGTCGAGGAATTCGGCCTGGGCCATCGCTCTCTCCTCTACCGCCACGCCACGGCGACAGGCCTTCTCGATCAGCGCAAGGAGAACTTCACCTCCGTACTCGACTCAATTGTTGAACAATGTGAAAGTGCACCAGTTACGGGAGCGACGATCCTTCGCGCCATCCGCGCCTACAGTTGCCTGAAGGCCCATGGTCGTTGGGTCGATCTGCCCCGGCGTGTTGTCGCCAAACGTGTCAATGAATCTACAACGCCTCCCCCAAATCCTAATCGAGACACCGCGATTAGAAAACGCCGCAAGCCGCTGAAAACAAATGTCGCTCGACATTTCTAATCGAGACAAAACCGGCATTTCCGAAGTCCGCCGCTACGCCCAATGCCGTCCCTGGCGCGATAGCGTTTGGACACACATCCATGAATTACCTGATTTACGCTCCGCGGTCACTTGCTATAGTTGGCGGGTCACTCGCGAGCCTCGCTGCCTTGGCGAGCGCTTTTGGGTTTTGCGCGACAGCGCCCGCGCGGCCCAGATTCGAGCGAGCGCCTTCCCCTTGTTTTGCCTGCGGCAAGCAGGCTCTGGAAATTGTCCTTCGGGTATCGCACCGCGGATATTCGGGGGTATTCTTGTGCTGCGCTATATGCCTGAAAACAATATGTCGATCTTAGCGATGGGCAAAAGCGTGACCGTTATGAGGTCGAGGGCCGCCAAGGCAATGTTATGGCTGACGGCATCGCTCTTTTTGTTGGCTTCAGGGTGGTCTCTTAATGAATACAGTCGTGCTTTTGCATCACGCGGAAATATTTTCTTTTTTGTCGCCCTCGCTTTTTTTGCCGGGTTCATAGCAGTAGTTGTCATTGCTCTCCGTTCGTTCAAGAGGCGACAGGATGAACCGGCGGTTAGCAACGAGGCCAAAGGAGAAGTGAGTGCGCATCCTTACACCGACTGAGAATAAACGGATCAACGAGATGATCGGGTTCGTTGGGCTGAGCCTGGCGATTCTGCTTGCGCTCAGCCTGCTTTCCTATTCGCCGCATGATGCGTCGTTCAACGTGGCCGCGCGGGCGCCGGCATCGAAGCCTGCTTACAACTGGATTGGGCCGGTGGGCGCGCACATCTCCGATCTGTTCTTTCAGTTCTGCGGGTTCAGCGCGTTTCTGTTTCCTGCGGGGATGATTCTGGTGGCGCTGCGCTGGTTCCGCAGCCAATTGCTGGAAGCACCGGTGGCGAAAATGATCGGGTCAGCGATGATGCTTTCATCGCTTTCGGCAGGGATGGTGCTGCTGCATTTTCCGGATGTGCGAGGGGCGCTGCCCTCGGGCGGGCTGCTGGGAACGGTGCTGGCGCAGGGCTTGCTCTCTGCTTTTAACCCGGTTGGCGCGATCCTCGTTATGACGGCCACGTTTTTCACGGCGCTATTTTTGACCACCAGCTTTTCGCTTCGCGCCGCCGCTGGGTGGCTGAAGAAGCCGATGAATCCAGACGGGATTTTCGGGAAGCTCTCGGCGCGGGTAAAGGACTGGCGCGAGGAGCGCGAATCGGAGCGGCTGAAGAAGCGCGTGGAGGAGATCAAGATTGCGGGGCGACCGGCGGTGGCGCAGCAGCGTGTGTCGACTTCGGCGCGCGAAGCGGCGGCAAATGTGGATGTGGAAGAGGAGCGGGAGCTGGACCTCGAGGAACACGTGAAGGAATTCGAGTCGCGTTTTGATTCAGGGCCCGGGCCTGCGGTGATCAAGTTCCACGAGCAAGAACGTATACCGCCTCCGGCGCCTAAGAAATCGCGGGAGCCGAAGATCGCGCAGGGCAAGACGGCTTACCGGCTTCCTTCGCCGAGCTTGCTGCAAGTAGCCGAGCGCGGCGAGAAAATGACGGAGAGCGAGCTGAAGGAATACGCGCGCGCGATCGAGTTGAAGTGCCAGGAATTCGAAGTGAACGGGCAGGTAACGCAGATTAATCCCGGGCCGGTGGTGACGACGTTTGAATTCAAGCCCGAGGCCGGCATCAAGTACAGCCGCATTACCGGGCTGGGCGACGATTTGTGTCTTGCGCTGCGCGCCGAGTCCATCTTGATTGAACGCATCCCGGGGAAATCGACTGTGGGAATCGAAGTGCCGAATCCGCATCGCGAGACGATTGCGCTGCGCGACATCATCGAGGCGCCGGAGTTCAGCCATTCGCCTGCGAAGCTGACGATGCCGCTGGGCAAAGACTTAATCGGCCGGATTCGCGCAGCCGATTTGACGCAGATGCCGCACCTGTTGATCGCCGGTTCGACGGGCACGGGAAAAAGCGTGTTCATCAATTCCCTGCTGATGGGCATGCTGTACAAGGCGACGCCGGAGGAATTGAAACTTGTTTTGGTGGACCCGAAGCAAGTGGAGCTGGGGATTTATTCGGACATTCCGCACCTGCTGACGCCGGTGGTCACTGATGCGAAGGTCGCGGCGAACGTCCTTCGGAACGCGACGCGCGAAATGGAGCGGCGGTTGAAGATGCTCGCCGGGCGCAGCGTGCGGAACATCGCGCAGTACAACCAGACGTTCGAGAAGGGCCACTCGCTTTCGCTCTTTGAAAATGCGGAGGAGGAAGAGGCCAAGCCGCTGCCGTACGTGGTGATCGTGATCGACGAATTGGCCGACTTGATGATGGTGGACACGAACGGCGTGGAAGAATCGATCACGCGGCTGGCGCAGATGGCGCGCGCCGTGGGGATTCATCTGATTCTGGCAACGCAACGGCCGTCGGTAGACGTGATTACCGGTTTAATCAAGGCGAATTTTCCGGCGCGCATTTCGTTCCGCGTAGCGAGCAAGATCGATTCGCGCACGATTCTGGATTCGAATGGCTCGGAATCGCTGCTGGGCAAAGGCGACATGCTTTATCTGCCGGCGGGGTCGTCGAGGCTGCACCGCATTCACGGGCCGTACGTGCACGAAGCGGAAGTGACGGCGGTGTGCGAATTCTGGCGCGAGCAGGCCAAGGCGATTTACAACGAAGAGTTGCTCAAGCCGCCGCGCGAGGAAAATTCCGCGAAAGGCGCAGGCGACCAAGCGGGTGACGGCGAGGATGTGGACGACGAGCTGTACCAGGATGCCGTGCGCGTGGTGTGCGAGATGGGACGAGCTTCTACTTCTACTTTGCAGCGCAGGCTGCGGGTGGGTTACGGTCGCGCGGCGCGGCTGATCGATTTGATGGAGAAGGACGGAATCGTGGGGCCGCCCGACGGTGCGAAGCCTCGCGAAGTGCTGAAAGCAAAAGGCTGGATGAAAGAGTTCGACGATTCGATGAAATAGCGCGCTCGAAAGGTTCCGCGACGAGCGTCGAAAGGGTTGACTGGAAGCCCTTCGACGCTCAGGGTAAACCGGGGCGGCTACGAAGGACACCAAGCAAATCCGCAGCGAGTCAATCCGCAAAAGGCTGTATTGCACGGTCTCTCACAAACGGGTTAAGAATCAGGGTTAACGAAACGGCGAAGACCATTGGCGATTGAGGTGATGAAAGAAGCGGGGTGGATATCTCTCACCAGCAAGCCAAAAACGTGAAAGAGTCTTTGAAGGAACATTTCGGTTATGTGATTACCGTGTGTGACTTGGCCCGCGAGAGGGCGCCGATATTTCCGTTTACGCCCAATCTTGTCCACTGGAGTATTTACGACCCGGAGACCGGGCAACATTCTCTCGAAGAAAAAAAGAACGTGTTTCGGCGCGTGCGGGACGAGATTCGAGCCAAGATAGAAAGCTTCCTCAGTGAAACGACCAAGAGCAAGCCACAGCTTTCGAAAACCGCTGAGGCAAGATAAGGCGAGGCGAGGTTCCTACTTAGACTCTCTCTGCTGAGTAAATCCTAGAATCCTCGAACACATTAATGGGAAGCTGTTGCCTTGACTGTCCCCTGAGGCGGAGCTAACGGCTGAGGTGCGGCCGCCACGCTCGGCGTGGTCTGAAGCGTGACGAGAGACGGGGTGGACGCCCATGCGAGGCGGCCGTTGCTATTCGCGACTTCCTGCACAATTTTCGTGAACAGATGATCTTGCATACCGGTTCGTTTGGCGTAGTCAACGACATAACTGACGCCGAATTCCAGGTTTCCGGAGTTCACAACGAGTGTGATGGTAGGTTCCAAAGGAGGATTCTCGCTTTGATAATAGTCACTCATGGCTTTCCATGAGGCCTGCGCCTCGACCAGGTAGTCCCCAATCGCTTCTTTGGCTACTCGTTGGAGCATCTCCCTCGCAAACTGGTAATCGCTGCTGGTTGTGAACACCACCTTAATCTCGTCCCAAATAAACTGGAATCCTTGCGAGTAATTGAAAACGGGCCCTTTCAAGACGGCGCTGTTGGGAACGCGAACGATCCGGCCGTTGTACATATCCCTGCTGACCCAATTCCCCGTTTCCAGCAAGGTGGTTCGCAAGAGCCCGATATCGATCACGTCACCCCTAGTATCGCCGATCTGAATTCTGTCGCCAACCATGTACAGCTTTGAAAAGCCGATAGCGAAGGCGCCGGCAACCCTGGCCACCACGTCTTGCAGAGCCACCGCAACGCCCGCGCCGATCACACCGATGGCGAAGCTGAGGCGGCCCAAGCGATCCTCAAAGAGGAGCGCGAGAAAAAGAAGAATCGTGATGTATCCGGAGAAGACGATGAATTTGCGGACCTTATAGCGAGAATTGGCCCGGCCAAAGCGCCGGGGCAGCGTTTGTTCGAGGACGCGAAACGTGGCGTGAATAAGGAGGATGCCGACAGCCGCGGCAACGCACTTGCCGACGAGGGAAAGCGACATAGCCCGCTTGAAAAGACCATCCATACAGCTGCATCACTCCGGTTCGCCGTGAACAGCGAAAAGAGCTTACATCTTACTTTCATTAGTTTGATCGAGCCGAGCTTTTTTTGAATAGGGTTTGAATAAGGTTTGAATAGCGCTCAAGGCAGACTTTCCCAGGCTCATCGCGCAAGCCATAAGTCTGACGCTCAGGAAAGATTGGTGCGGGCTTTGTGGCCGGCCTCCGGTCAGCAATCACTTCGCTATGTGAAAAAGCGTCGCGAATAGCAAGTACGGAACCGCTCATCACGCAGGCACGGCGGACCGAAAGGCCGGCGCTTTTGGCGCCGGCCTAGATCCAGGGTGAACTTGTTGAGTCGAATGAATCCAAGCTACTGCTCTGCAACCTGGAGATTCGGATCGGTGTTGCTCGCTTTGGTCTTAAGCAGCACCACCTTCGTCGGCGAGATCACGAAGAAGATGTTGTTGCAGTCTGTCCCCAGGGTGCAGTTGGCAGGGATGACTCCCAGGCCCGTCGCATCGATTGAGTAGGTGTCCGAGATTGAGCTACCGGCATTCAAGGTACCGGACGAGTTGTCGTCGCTAGTCCCGGTGATATTTCCCGCGTTGAAGGTTGCCCCACCTATGCTCAGGTCAACACCGGTATCATCGGGCTGGATCGTACCAAATGCAAGGGTCGTTGCGGTTGAGGTTGACAAAGAAGTGCCGGTTTGGGGTTCGAGGAAGCCCGATTCGACGTGGGCAGTACCGCTGCCGTCGCTGAACAGCACGAACCCTTTATTCGCGCCCACCAGATAGATAATGGGCGCGCCGCCGCCACCACCGCCAGCGAGCGTGACACGGCCATCCGAACCAACGCTGTAAGTACCTATGGCGGACTGCGCCGAGATATTGCCTCCGTCATTCTGCTGGCCGGAGAACGAGAAATTCCCGACACTTGTTATGGTGAGAATACCTCCGCTGACACGGCTGACCGGTGTTCCGCCGTTACTTCCAAGGCCAGTCGTATAGAGAATGCTCTTCGCGCTCAAGGATGAGGCACTGAACGACGCTGCTGTCTGTTTCACGGCCGATCCGGCGAACGCATTGTCTGCGGATTGCGGGTCGGAACTGAAGACGAGCAATTCGCTAGAGGACACGACGTAAAGAATGGTGTTCACGGCCGAGTTACCACCCCCACCGGGAAGGAACGAAAAGATTCCGCGGCCATTCGCGGAAATGGAGTATGAGGGTTGGCCAAGAGAAACGGGATTCGTGGGATAGGTGCTGCCGTTACCGTCTACGCTGCCTTTGTCATTAAAATCGACAACGCTGGCGGGGCTTCCATTGAAACCGCCGGCACCATTGAAAGAAAACAACCCAACTGCCGCGAACTTCCCTCCTCCTACGTCTGAGCCCGAGACTCCGAAGACGAAATTGCCGCTGATCTGCGCGGTGGAGAAGGCTGAGGTGTCTTGCTTGCGAAGAACGCCGGCAGTATTTGAGCCAGTGCTGTCGAATTCAATGATGTGCCCATTCGAGGCCACGCCAGAGGTGATTTCATTCAGCGAGAAGCGGAACGTCTGGGTTCCCGCGGAGGTGTCGAGGGTCAGGCAGCCGCGGTGGTCCGAACCCACGGAGTAAGAACTGCTGGCTGAGGTAATGGATAGATTCAGCTGAGGCCCGATCCCCGTGGTGGTATTGATGTCCTCGATGCCGACGAGTTTGGCGATGTGTCCCGCACCGTCCGCGTCGAAAGTGGCGCCGATAGTTGCCGGTCCGCCCGAATCAAAGCCTCGCAGCAAGATGGCATATTGCCCGTTGAGCAACGATTCGCTGCCCGAACCGCAGGCGACGTTCGCCGCGTTAATCGTGATTGAGTAAGTTTTCTGCGCCGTCATTGGAGTCCCTTCGGAATCCGTCACGTCCACGACGACGTTGGTGGTGGTGCCGGTCGAGGCGGGCGTGCCGCTGATGGTGGCCGATGGGCTGCCCGTAGTGAAAATCAAGTTCGCCGGGAGCGCGGTGGAAGTGGCGTCGAGACTAAAAGTGTACGGTGGAACGCCGCCGCTAGCTGTGATCGGCGCGGTGTAGGAGGTGTTCACCGTCCCACTGGGCAATGAATTTTTGGAAATCACCAAGGGAGCAATGTTGACGGTGATTACAAATGCGGTTGCAGCTGAAGACTGCCCGAACGAATCGCTTACGGTCAGGGTGAAGGCGACAGTGGCCTGGGAGGTAGGGCTACCGGAAACGATGCCCGTACTTCCGGCAAATGATAGTCCGTTAGAAGGGAGTCCCGTCGCGCTCCAGGTAAGGGTGCCAGTTCCGGTAGCATGGAAAGTGAAGGCATATGCAGAGCCGACGGTCGCAGGAGCGGCCGTCACCTGCACCTGTGTGGTCGAGATTGCCGGCGGGGCTGGATTGTTAATTGTCAGAGTAAGATTGCTGGAGGTTGACTTGGGACCAGCCGCGCTTGAATCCGTCACAGTGACGCTAATGTTGCCAGTTCCTTTGGCTGTGGCAGTGCCGGAAATAGCGCCTGTGCTGGAACTGATCGACAGACCCGTAGGCAACCCCGTCGCGCTCCAAGTGAGCGTTCCCGCACCGCCCGTGGCCGCAAACGAGAAACTATAAGGGACGCCAGCAGTTACTGGCGCAGCCGTCACTTGCGCTTGAGTAGTGGATATGGCCGGAGGAGCGGTGATGGTAACTGTCACGGTGCCAGTCACGGTGGTCTGCTTTATCGAAGTCGCGGTGATCGTCGCCGTACCTGACGCCCCGCTTGCGTTGAATGTCACCGAGGTCGTCGAAGAGCTTCCTAACGTGGTGCAGGCAGCGCCGGAGCAAGTCCATGTCACGCCCATGCCGGCATCACCTGTCGCGGTCGCCTTGATAGTGACGCTCTGCCCCTGGTCAATCGCCATGGCAGTTCCACCCGGGAACGCGAGCTTGACGCGCGAATCGCCTCCACACCCACCAATCGTCATCGCGACGACGAAAACCAAGCACACACAAACCGACGGCGTCAAACGGTTCATATCTTCTCCTCAGGAGGCGATCTCTGAAATCCGAATCGGTAGATGAGCGGTGGGGGGCTGCTGCTGAAGATCAAACCCAAAGCCCTGGTCCGCAAATTAGAATTTTCTAATGATGGCCTGAAGCAGATTCTAGAGGTGAACGCTTCTGGTTCATCTGTACAAATCACGAACAGATGTCCAAAGGAGGACGTTATGAGTAGAGGACAACTACGAAACTAAAAGGGGAATGGCGGAGGCGAAACCGCCGAGTGCTGAGCGTGTGAGGCTGCTATCTTCGAAACCCGCTTCCATGCGGTCGCGAATGAAGAAGTTGCCTGAAGACCCCCCGAGTTGCTTTCGGGAAATGGGATCCGCTCGGGTCGGGCGCTGAGATGGTGCCGAGGGGCAGAACGGCACCCAGCGTCTCGCGATTGATTTTCGATTCAAGGTGGCGGCATGAGCAGGAAATCCGCCACCTCGCGTCTTAACAAACAACTTCCCTCCCCCGCTGAAACTACCGCCGCTGTCGCTCAGCCATCAGCGTCGCCGGAATTTCCACGCGGCACGATCTGCTCATGCACACCGGAAGATCGGCCAGCGCTTGCGAATCTCTACCAAGCCTCCTATCCCGAAGCTACTTTCAAAGACTTCATGGCAGGTCTGAACGACTCCGAGATTCCGTATTGGTCTGCGTTTAAAGACGCCGAGGGCAGGCTGCGAGTCGCGATGTTCGCCTGGAGAAACGGAGTTGTCTGGGTCATGGCGAATCCAGACGATGCCGAATCCGAAGAGGTGAGGCGTGGTTTCCTTCGACTCGCCGAGGACGCCCGCGCGCGGCTTGCTTCGGTTGGCGTAACGGACCTTTTCGTGGCGCATACGGCCACACTGAATCGTTTCGGAGAAATTCTCGAACACGCAGGATTCCTGGGCAAGCCGTACATGGTGATGCGGATGATGCATTTCACGGATTCAGGGAAAGGACAGCGAGCGATTTAAGGAGCGAACTACGATGCCTGATTTTTTCAACGACTCGACTGCGGGCTATTCGGATCAGTTCTTCGGAATGCCGCCGATGGATGATGAGCAGCGCAAACGATTACTGCGCACCCCCCCATTCCTTCCGGCGCAGCCAGCCCAAGTAGACTCGCAAGATTTTGCCGACACCGCGAAGGCGCGCCAGGCCTCCGATGCCTCGCCAGCTGGAGCGCAGACGGCAGACCCAAACGAAGTGAGGCTGCCAGAGCGGGCAGCGAGGACCGCAACGCCTCCGACCGGTTCAGCGATGGACTCGCCTGCATTCAATGCACTGGTCACGCCTCGCAAAGCTACGCCGGAGGACAGATACAACGAGTGGGAAAGCCGCCAGCCCCGGCAAGCTGATTTTACCGGTAAGCCAAGTCTTGCGAGGCGAGTCTTCGGAGGTTTGGTCGGCGGCATGGTCGGGTTGGGCAATCCCGAAATGGGTATGCAAGTGGGAAGAGACATCACGACAAGGGGAGCCGACAGGCGATTCGCTCAAGCACGCCAAGCCTGGGAGGACGAAGGAAAGGCAATTACGGCTGGCGCGCAGTTGGCGGATATTTCTGCCCAGACGGAGGAACGCCAAAGGAATGCAGCTAAACCGCAGACCGTGGAATCTGGCGGGCAGGCTTACGAGCGACAACCGGATGGAAGCTGGAAGCCAATAGGTAATCCCAAGCCGGGCGGAGAGGAAGACTGGACCACCGTTCCCGGCGTAACCGGGCCAAACGGTGAGCCCGTGCAGCAGGAGAAACACTCAGGGCAGATGAGGATTGCGCCCCTTGCCGGGGCCACGGTTGTCGATAGGACTGCAAAAGAAAAACCAACCGAAGTTCAGGAAGACCAGCGCTTCGAGCAAATTGATTCAGCGCGAAGGATGGGCAAGCCGGTATCGCCAGAGGACAAAGCGTGGGCCGACGCCTATAAGAATCGCAAGACCCTCGGCCAGCAAGTAATCAACGTGGGCGCGGATGTGCGCGGGAAATCCTTTGGCCGCAACCGCCCGATGCAGGTGCTCGATACTTGGAACGGAAATCGGCCCGTCGTGGTGAGCGCCGGCGAAGCAGAGGACAACCCACAGCGCTACGTAACGCAATCGGGCGGCGAGAAATCATTGCCGAAGGAAGCGCTGATTAACGATATTCGCGTGTCGGCGGAAAACGTAAAGAAGAATCTCGCCGTGCTCGACAGTAGCGGCTTTGACCGCGTGAAGTTGGCGGCAGCATTGGCCGATCCAAATTCTACGGCGCAATCATACCTGCAGGCAATTCCCCGTGGTTCGCTTGATGAAAACAGCCAGCAATTCGTCGCAGACCTATTTAATCTGCGCGAGCAGGCGATGGCGATGCGCTCGGTGCTAGGTGCGGGCCAGGGCAGCGAGGACATGCGGCGAGCGATTCTCTCGACTCTTCCGGGCGTTGCCTCACCGTCGCAGAAGTTCGGAGCAAAGCAGATCGATAACTTGATTGCAGTGTTGAATCGCGTGGAGCGTGGAGTGCCGCAAGTGCCGCTGGCACCCGAGCGCGGCGGTGGCCAAGGCGGGGGCGGTGGCGCAGCGAAAACCTATACAGATGCCGAAATCCAAGCGGCCGCGAAAGCGCACAACATGACGCCTGCGCAGATTGAGAAGGCATACAAGAGCAAGGGCTACACGAAGGCGGTCCAATAAAATGGCTGGCGAACAAACCCAGACGTTCGACCCCGACAGTTTCCACCAGAATTACGTGCAGCAGAACGGCGGCGGGTTCGATCCGGACGCTTTTCACGAGCAATACACCGCAACACCTCCGCCCGCAGTGCGTCCGGCAAAGGAGATGACGCCCGGCTCGCGGAGTGTGAGCGAAGGATTTGACGTGCTCGCTGACCGAATGCGCTTCGCACGGGAAAGCCAGCAGCGCGAGAACGAAGTAAACGCGGCTAAGACGGGCCAGCAGCCATCATTCTGGAATCGCGCCAAGATGTTCGGCGAAGGTGTTGGAGAAAGCACGGCAAGACTGGCTTCGGGCGCGACGTCGCCAACGGGGGTAGCGATCGCGGCGGCGCAGGCGGTTCCCGTGGCAGGAGAACTCGTCGACGCCGGATTGCTACTTCACGGAACGGGGAAGGCGATAAGCCATGCCAGAGGCGCGTTGCAAGCCAACCCGGATGAAGTAGAGCAGGCGTTGGGCGGAGCGGCAGAGGCTTTTGGCGGTGCGGCTGGAGTTGGCTCGAAGCTGGGTGTCGCGCGAGCTCGCGCTCAGATGGCGCTGCCAGAAGGCGAAACTCCGACAGTGCGACAGACGCTTGCAAATACCGAAACTGCACGCGCTGGCCGCGCTGTGGGAGAAGCCATATCGCCCATCACCGAAAGACTTCGCGTGCCGGAAGCGCCGAAGGCACTGACCCAGGCGATTCAGCCGGGGGTGAATATTCCGCGCGCACAGGAATCCATCGGCGTTGCTGGACCGCGGCTGCAGCAATTACGCCAAGCGGGAGCGATTACCGGCGAGGATGGAGAACCGCTGACCGAATTCAAGTCACCAGCGGATCTGTTGCAGGGCGTCAAGAGCGCCAAGGGACACATCTGGGACGCAATCGAAGACCGGATGCGCGGCGTCAATGATTTGCAAACGGATACCTCTAGCGTGGCCGATGCGATGGAGCAGAGCATCAGCGGGAGAACCTCGAAACAATTCAGCGGAGAGGCAAGCGCGATTCGCAACAGGGCTGCGACGTATCGCGGAAGCATGTCACTGCGCGAAATAGAAGAAGCGATCCAAGATGCCAACGATGACCTGCGGAACTATTACAAGCGCTCGAGCCCGACCGATTCACCGACTGGGCCGGGTATGCGCGCGACAGAGGCGGAAGTACGATCGCTCCGGTCACTGCTTGATGACAAGGTGCAGGACTTGCGCGGCAGCGGTGTCGCAGACCTGAAAAGGGAATACGGAGCACTGCGTGATGTGGAGAAGGCAACGGCAAGAGCGAATGCAGTCGCAACGAGACAGAAGGGCGCAACCCTCTGGGAAGGACTCGCAGCACTGCGGGCAGCCGGCGATTTCGCCAGCGGCAACGTGCTGGGGGCCGCGAAGGGCGCCGGAACGCTCGCAGTCGGGCGTTGGCTGGCAAAGTTGCGCGATCCAAATTTCCTGATTGACCAAGCATTCCAAGGAAAGAAAGGATTTACGCCAGCGAATGCGATCGAGCGTCCACCGATTGACGTAGCGCAGGGTGAATTCGTCCCACCGCGCAACGCAGCTGCACCGCAAGCAAGGCAAGCTGCGCCGCCAGCAATCGTCGGCGCGCGCACGGCGTTACCTTCCGCAGAGCGGCCTAGACTGACCGGTCGAACCGCGCAGCAAGAACCCGTGGTCACGCCAGCACCAGCGGGAACACCGCAGCTCGGAACCAAGCTGGGGAACCGTGCGGAATTTCCGCGCCGATTGCTCACTGCGCCTGGCGCCGTGAACGCATTGCAGTCTTCGGGTGAACCCATCACGCCCGGAGCCCGTCGCGCTCTACCTTCAGCGAAAGCAGAAGATTTGACGCCAGCGCGGACGCCAGAATCAGGAATCCGCACGGTTGGCGGACGCGTGATGGAACCTGAGTGGCGAGGCGGGGAACAGACGGGCGACCTAACGCCCGCGCGTGAAAGTACGAAAGCGCCAGCGAAGATTGAGGAAGCGCAAAGCGGAAAGGAACTCGCGGATCAGAGACAGAGACTCGCGCAACTCGATAAAAAGTGGTCTGACCTTAACGACCGCCTGCGGCGCGCCAGATCCTACAGCGTCACAAAACAGATCACCACGAAACTTCGCGCCATCACTGACGAGCGTAACGCACTGCACTCCAAGTTCGGGATGCGCGAGGAAGCTGAGTCGGTTGGCGAAGCGAAAAACCCGCTGGAAACCTACCAATCCTATCCGAAGGAAGAACAGAGTTGGATGGATGAATGGGCGAAACAAATTCCGCACCTTCCACAGGTGTTGCGTGAAGAGCAGATGCGGGAACTCGGTAAGTTCGGCGGAGCCTACACGCCCCTCAAGGAAAAAATCGCGCGGCAGTACAAGGCGCAGCAAGCCGGAAAACCACGGCAGCTTGACCGTACAGTAGGAGACATAATCTCCGAGGATGACAGTGCGCCGTTCTAATTCAGAGCGTCGAGTCGGCGGAAGATGGCTCGGGCGCGATAGAAGAACCAACGTAGGAGTGTGACGACGAATGCGATTGCAAGGGCGACGGGAAGGCCAATCACGGCACCAATCGCGAGGAGTTTCAGGCTCGGGAGCATTGCGTCGTACCCAGTCAGAAATTCAAGGCCGACTCCGATTAACGCAGCGCAGAACGCCCAGAGCCAAACGAAGCGCGGATTGCGGTCGCGGAACGATTGGAGACGGTCATGGTGGACCGAGAGGCGGTCAACGAAGTCCATCATCAGAATTTTGCGATCTACAAAGTGAACGAAGCGTTCGAGGCGATTCATTGGCGGGGATGGTAGTCCCGCGGAGTAGCGCTGTCAAGAAACCCGGGGGACGGGTTACGGCATGAAGCTTACGGAACAACAAAGCCGCGAGCTATTTCGTCGAACGGGAAACTATCTCACGGAGGCGTGCGACCGGTGCGGAAAGCCGCTTGCCGAAGTGAGGTATACGCGCCGCGGAGAGCCCGGCGAGTGGTGCTCGAAACTTTGCCGCGATGGAGTCACAGCCGAGCACAGGCATGGCGGCAGGCCGCGGCTGAAGCTGTCCACCAAAGGCCGAGAGTCTCACCGGCGCAAGCAAGTGCGTGACGCTGTGGAGCGCCATCGGCTAGGTGTAATCAAAAACTGTCCGCAGCCCAATGGAACGACGGGACTTGCAGACGCGTTTTTGGCTTTTGGCTATCCCCCTACCAGCGAGGCCGTCTGATGCCCGGAAAACGGCTAAAATGCAGTTTTCGCGATCCGTCGCTGAATGCTGGAAAGGCGGTGAGGGCACCGAGGAGACGCCAATCGATGCACCCGACGAGCGTAACTAGCTATTTCCGCATGCTTAGCATTGAGGACGAGCGCGCTCCGCTGATGGATGGAATGACTTGGCTCATGCGTGCGCACACTCATTTGCAGAACGACTTTCCGCCATCGGAAGTGACGCCCCTTGCTATGGAGCAGATCAGTTCGCTCATCGGACCAATGGAGGATGAGAACAAGACGCTATGCCAAGACGCAGGAGACCTGTGGCGCGCGATACTTGAAATCGACGGGCCAGAGTTAAGCAGTCAGGAAATTGAAACGCGCCAGGCAGAGGTCGCCGCCGGGATTGATTGGCTCGCCCGAATCATGACGTGGCTGGTCGAAGATTGGCTGGGCGAGGAAGGGAGAAACCAAATCCTGATGGAGATGGCGGGTTTGCGGGACGAGCTCTACCGAGAGGACAGCGTTTTGCGTGAATCTCAACGCGAATATCAATTGAAACGCGCGGAGACCTTAGCGCGACAGGCATTGGGCGATGCAAACTGACGAACAGGGCGGCTCCCGAAAAAAGGCCGAAGCTCGTTGGGAGATCTTCGTCAGGGAGTATCTTGTCGATTTGAATGGGACGAGGGCCGCGATTGCCGCCGGATATAGCGAAAAGGGAGCCCGCGTAGAGGCCTGCCGGCTGCTAACAAAGCCTAACATTCAGGAGATGATCGAGAAACTCGCGGCCGAACGCGCGAAAAAGCTCGGCCTCAGTGCTGACCGGATTCTCGAAGAGCTTGGGCGGATGGCCTTCTCGAACATGCTGGACTATGTGACGGTCCAAAATGGTGCTGCCTATGTGGATCTCTCGAAACTGACTCGCGAGCAAGCCGCAGCCATCCAAGAAATCACGGTGGACGAATACACCGAAGGCCGCGGTGAACAAGCTAGGCAGGTCAAGCGGACCCGGTTCAAATTAGCCGACAAGCGTGGAAGCCTTGAGCTTCTCGGGAGGCATTTAAAAATCTTCACCGATAAAGTCGAGCACAGCGGCCAGATCGGAGAGTACCGCATCGTCACAAACGTTTCCCGTCCGCAAAGGAACCGATGAGCGCAACCGCAACCAGCGGAATCGAGCGCTTTGCCGCTGAATTCAACTACCAGGCTTATCCGCACCAACTGGCATTCCACGAATCTCCGGCGCGTCACAGGCTGCTCGGCGGTGCGGCCGGCCCAGGCAAGACTCTCGCCCTGATCATGGATCACATGCTCGCGTGCGCCGAATTCAGTCGCCAGGATGCGCCCGAGGTTCATACGCTTCTGCTGCGCCGCACGCATCCGAAACTCGCCTCAACGCTGATCACCCGCTTTCGAGAAAAAATTCCCCGCGAGCTGTACGAGGACTACAACGAGTCGAAGTGCGTAGTCACGTGGCGCAACGGCGCGACGACTCAATTCGGCGCCATGCAGTACGAGCATGATGTCTTTGGCTGGCAAGGCCAGTGGTACAAAATCGGGTACGACGAACTCACGGAATTCACCTTCAAGCAATGGAACGACATCGCGGCATGGAATCGCTGTCCCGTCTCGCCCTGGTCGACGAAAGACGGAGCTACGAACCCGATCGGCATCGGAGCGCAGTGGGTTGAGAGCCTGTTCGTGCGCCGGCAACACTGCGCGGAGATGGACTTCAATCAGCGCGCGCGGTACAAGCCCGAGGACTACGCATACTTCCCAGCGACTTACCTCGATAACCCAATCTACGCGACTGATCCAAACTACATCGCGAACCTGGACAGCTACCAAGAGGCTATCAGCCAGGCTCTAAAACACGGAATCTGGGGAGTCGCCGGAGGCTACTTCGAGGGGGCATGGGACGAAGCGTACAACGTCTATCCCGCGCGTTCCGTCGAGATCCAGAAACGCTGGCGCAAGTGGCTCGGAGGTGACTGGGGATTCGACCATAACAGCGCAATCTACTGGCTCTGTATGGACGATTCTGGGATCGTTCGCATCTACCGCGAACTGGTGATCAATCGCCATACCGCAGAGGAACTCGGCGATCGGATCATCGCTGCCAGCATCGGCGCTGAGGGCAAGCCCGAACAGTACGAGCACTTCTCGTTTTCCTGGGACGCTTTTGCGCAGAGGCAAGACACCAATCCAATCGGCCTGCGCATCGGCGCCGTCCTGCAAAGAGCGGGCTTACCCGCGCCGGCGCCTTCGACCAAAGACAAGCCGGGACGCGAGCAGTTGCTGTACGACATGCTTCGGCAGCGAGTCCGAACGGGCGAAATGGTCAATGACACGCCAGTCGAGGTAGCAAAGCTGCAGATTTCAGACGCCTGTAAAGAGCTCATCCGCGTGATCCCCACAGCTCCGCGTGATGAGGACAACCGCGAGGAGATAGCCGAATTTCTAGGAGACGATCCAATTCAGGGCGCGGGATATGGACTCTATTCGATGTTCGGAGGACCGGCGCGGAAGCCGTTGGCCCAGCGGATTACCGAGCGAGTGGAAGAACGCATCGGAATGAAGCTCGCTGACGTAAAGCCCGAGCACTACACGCAGGTGATGATGGAACGCGCGGCGGCAGAGCACGAAGAGCGGCAAGCAGCGAAGCCGTGGAGGATTTCGAGAAGAAGACGATGAGGCGATGAGGCAAACAAAAGCCCCGCGCGGTCGGGCAACCGGCGGGGCCTGAGCAATCTTACAGTGTGACGCGACAGGGAGGATTCTATTGTCTGCGTCGCACAAATTCAAGATTGCCAAGTTTGCGGCTGATACGAGTCTCGAAGGCAGGTGGTCAGTATGGAGCGCACCCTCACCGAAAGTAGAAGCCCAGGCACTTCTGAAGCTCGTCAGGTTCAATGGAAGCACGGTTGAGACGATCCGCGAACTGATCGCCATTCCTGCTGAAACCGAGGAGTACTTCCGATCGTACGTTGCGCATCATCCGGAAGAGGAAAGCCCCATCGAGCGAGTCATCGAATTTCGGCGGCGCGTTGGGGAAGAGTTTGACAGAATGGTGCGCGAATCAGAGAACCGACCACCTCTCGCGGTCGAATGTGGGCGAATTCAAAGCGAAGGCTCGAAGGCCCCGCGGTTGTTCCTGTCGCTGAAATTGGTACCGATCGCTTATTGCCGGCTGATGCGAAAGAGACTACAGTAAACGAACTCAGTCCGGAAACTCGAATCTCGCGGGGAATCTCTCATGGCTGAAATCGACCAAGAAATCGCGGCCTACGAAGCGATGCGCGACGAGCTCGAGAAAGAACACATGCTGAAGTGGGTGCTCTTATTCGATCGCAAATTGGTCGGGGTGTACGACTCTTTCGAGCAGGCGGCCAACGATGCGGTCACGCGATTTGGCGCCGGGCCATATCTAATCCGCCAGGTCGGTGCGCCTCAGATGGCGTTGCCCGCCTCAGTGATCTATCGCCCCATCAATGGTTAGCACGAAGTGTGGTTTTGATAGCGTTCCTGGCGGTGCCGCTGGGCAGGATTTGCTGACTACCAACGGACCAACGCTCCTAGTTGATATCGTATTCGACCCAACTTTCAAGAGCGTCCCGCATCCCCCACCACAGGTAGGCGTTGGGAGAATCCATGCTCTCGTCGACACCGGTGCAGTCGAGAGTTGTATCGACAGCGTGCTGGCTGCGCAGCTAAACCTTCCCGTTATCGATCGAACCAAGATTTCCGGAAGCTATGGTTCGCATGTCGTAAACGTGCATTTGGCCCAGATTTTCGTTCCGTCGCTAAATTCTTGGCTGTATGGCAAGTTTGCGGCAGTGCATCTCGCTGCTGGCGGGCAGTGGCATCGAGCCCTTATCGGAAGAACTTTTCTCCAGCATTTCACGATGATCTACGAGGGCCGCACGGGCACGGTTGTAATCCACAACGATTAAAAAACAACTGATTTCGGAACAGCACACGGCCCCTCTCGCGTCCACGCAGGATCAGTGACTTACAGACATGACCGCAAGAGGGATTTCGGAACCCGGATTACCGGTGCGAAGAGGAATTTATCATTATACGTCGCGAAGGATTGCTCCGTCATCGTCCACAAATTCGTTAAAGCTCCAAACTTTATCGCCTGCCATGGAAATGGATAGGAAGTCTGATTGGCTTCGATTTTACCAGTTCAAACACCGCATCATGACCGCTATCGCCAGCTTGACAGCCTCCTCCACCCTGGTAGACAAAATAAGTGATATAAAGCGAAGTCTCGTCTGGTTGATCATTTGGCAGTTGCTGGTAGTTGGAATCTGTGTTGCTTGCGAGGAAGCCGACTTGTGCCCCTTGTAAGTTCGTGGCCCAGAACTCCACGAGACCACCGGACGTAAAACTCTGGGTAGGATCAATGAGCAGATCGTTGAAACAAGAGTTTACCGGGCCACTTATCGTGCCGGAAACAGTGAAGTCGTTCGCTTCCTTGAGGTGCACAGTCACTCCACTCACCTGCGTTCCGTTCACGTCCGACGTAAACTGTCCGAGGTAGGAATTATTGGTGAGCTGATTGTACTGATACGCCGTGAATTGTCCGCTCTGGGCGCCACAGGCCCCACCATTTGTTGACCAGGTGCCGCTGATCTGCGCCGGGGTGTGCTTATTGAAATTGCCTAGGAATACGTACGAGTAACCTTGATCCACAGTCGCAGTGAACTGCACATCGGCGTTCCCGGTGTTGCCCGTGGGAATGATTTTACCGGTAACGGTAGCGGTCCCGTCGGCAGAACAGGCGGAGCTGGTAAATGTATGACCAGCGACCGCCGTCAGGATAGTCCCACTCTGGGTAAAGTCTGCGGTAAATTCAATCGGCCCAAGATATGTGCCGCCAGCGGAATTGTATGGGTCACCACTTAGATCGGTAGACAGAAGATCCCATTTTCCCGGGAGCTGGGGAATTGCTGACATCCCGGCGTTAGGGACCCCCAACGCAGGTTGAGAACGGTGTATGGTATTCACCCTCTGCTGGGCGAGAGCCGCGACGGGTGCTGTTAGGATGATCGCGAGCGAGATCGTGATTTGACTGGCTTTCATTGCGGTTGTCCTCTCAAACTATTTTGCGTTAATGTTAGGGCGCAGGCAGTGCTCTTAAGGCTACGGTGCCCCGCTTACCACAGTTCAGTTATGCCATGGGTGGGGATGTGTCGAGTAGAACGCCAATTTGGGATTCGTACCAATCGATACTAACCACCTTTTAAACCTTCAGTTTGAGAGGAACTAGTACTTAATAGGTCTCCCCACACATAGATTTCCAGTAACTGGTCCGAGGCTGCCAATCGTGCGTGTCGTAGTATCCGTTCCCTAGCCTTCCCAGAGACCGACCCTAGTTCTCACGAAGGGATGCCGACCGCGTTCCAAAAACCTTTTCCCGAGTTTTGGAACGCCCTGGAGCGACGCGATAGAGAGTTCCGACTCCAACTCCAAGCTGACCGGCTATTTCCCTCCACCCGATTCCTTGGCTGCGCAGCATGGCAACCCTCGAAACGTCCACGATCCTTCGCGGCCGTCCGAGCCGCTTCCCCTTCGCTCGTGCGTTTCGTAGCCCTGCCTTGACGCGTTCCACAATCAGGCTGCGCTCGAGCTCTGCGACGGCGCCGAGGACCGTGAAAACCATCTTCCCCATCGGCGTCGACGTATCCACGCCTTCGGTGAGCGAGACAAACTCGATTCCGAGCGCCTGGAACGTCTCCAGCGCGCGCAGTAGGTGCGAGACGGATCTGGCGAAGCGATCGAACTTCCACACCACGACGACGTCAAAGCGCCGCCGATGAGCGTCGGCCATGAGCCGATCGAGCTCCGGGCGCCTGTCTTTCGCTCCACAGATTCCAGAGTCGAGATAGGAATCGACGAGCTGCCAGCCGCGCGCTTCAGCAAAGTGCTCAAGGTCGCGCGTCTGGACCTGCACATCCTGGCCGTGATTCTTCGTGCTGACGCGTGCATAGAGTGCAGCTTTCATCGTGACCTCCCGGTCCTACGTGGTAGGAGTGAAACCAGCCTTTTCGTTACGAAACCCCGCCTTAAATCGCGCCCGCTGAGAGAGCCAGCGCACGCCGGTTATGATTCGCGCCATCGCAGCCTTGGGGTCCGTAGCGAAACCCTCCGGATCGAGCAGCTCCGTAATTTCCCTCCACGTCAAACCTCGCTCGTGAAGGTGTCTGGCCTGGCGCAACATTTCTTCACGGTGCGCGCTCCTCTCATGCTTCCGCTGTGCGCGAACGGCCGGCGGGACGTACCGATACAAGGCAACTTGCATTCTTTGTGTCGCTGCCTCGGGGTCCTTGAGGAAGTCTGGATCGTACTTTTCTGCGATTTCTCTCGCGGTCAGACCCTGTTCGACCGCGTAGCGCAAAGTTTTGACGTAGCGTTCGCGCTCCTCTCGCCTGGCAGCAATCCTGTCGCACGTGGCCTTTTCCCGCTCGGCCTTCGCCGTGGTCCTGTCCGCGAGCCTGTCGCGTGCGTCCTCTTGTCGCTCGGCGTTACGCTCGGCCTCCCGCTGTGCTTTCCGCTCGGTTTTCCGCTCAGCTTTCGTAACGTAGGGTCGCGTTTTTGCTGGCAATGCCTTCTGAGTTGGCCGGAGCGCTTCCCGCGCCACATCCTGCAGATCGCGAAGCGGCGGTTGCTCTAGCCTCTCGGCCTCCGCGCGTCGCTGACTGGCAGCAAGCCGTTGCAATGTCCTCTGGTAGCACGCGGAGCACATTCCGAGACTCTTGAGTATCGAATCCTTGCGCTCGCAAATGAGACAGCCCCAATCCTCGAAGAAGTAATGCCACTTGCGCTGCTGAGCGACCGTTTCGAGCTTTCTAATCTCTCGCGCGATCGCTTTTGATTGAAAGAACGGCTGGAATATCCCGTCTTGGCTGTCGCCCATCATTTCGGCGATCTTCTGTTCGATCATCCGCTCAATGGCCGGGTCCCTGCCGGCAACCCGTCTCGGCAGAACTTCGACCTGTTCGCGGAGAATGGCGAGCGCCTTACTTTTCTTCGCCATGTTCGTCTTCTTTTGCGCGTGGGTGACTTCTCGTGTGAGTGGCCTTTAGATCATCGATTGAAAGCCGCGTGTAGAGCATCGTGGTGCTGAGATTCACGTGTCCCAGGAGTTCCTGGACGATCCGTATGTCCGCGCCGCCCTGGAGCAAGTGAGTTGCGAAGGATCGCCTCAGCGCATGGGGATGAACGCCTGCAACCTTCGCGCGGTGAGCTAGCCGCTGTAGGAGTAAGCGAATTGAGCGTTTGTCGTACGGTCTTGCGGGATGCGAGCAGAACCCCGGCGTCTTGGCGAGAACGTCTTGGAGCTTCCGCTGTGCCTCGCTCTTGGACATGCCGTCGAGCCTTCCGAGCGTGATCGTCTGCTGAATGCTGTCGGTATAGAAGCGCCCAAGCCAAGAGAACCGATTCCGTGTCACGTATCCGATTCGCGCGGGCGCCTCGAACAGAAAGCCGGTCTTGCGGTCTCCGAGATAAGCCCGGATTGCGGCATCGGCCTTGCTGCCAAAAAGAACGTTTCGATCCTTGTTGCCCTTGCCTCGAATGACCCGAATGACGCCGGGACTCGAGAACGTAATGTCCTCGACGCGAAGGCTGACCAGCTCACTCAATCGAACGCCCGTCGAGTACATGACTTCGACTACCGCCCTTTCGACCGGCGTCTCGCAGGCCGCGAGCAGCTTGTCTACTTCCTCCACGGTCAGAAAACGCGGGATTCGTCCAGGGAGCTTCCGGGGCGAGAGAAGCAGCGTCGGATCTTGCTTTGTCAGCCCCGATAGGCTGATGAACTTGTGAAACTGCCGAAGCGCGATTGTGTGCGATCGAAGGGAGTTTGACGACAGCCCCCTCTTGAGCAGGCCGGCTTGAAACTCCCGAATCTCCCGGCGCGTGGCGTCAACCACGCTCGTTGAGTGCAGCATCTCGACGTAGCGGTTGACCGAATCCATATAGGCTCGGAGCGTCGGTGCGGAAAACCCGCGGGAGATGAGATAGCGTTCAAATGCCTCGGCAAGCTCTCGATTGGATTCGACGTGGGACCGGACTAGCGAATCGGCTTTGCTCATCGCGCACCGCCGAAGTGCTGCCAAGCGCTGAGTACGGCCCAAGCAACGAAGACGATCGCGAGTGCGGTCTTGTGATGCCCTGTCAGAAAGACTTCGAGAGCGATGGCAAAGGCAACGAGATAGAGTCCCACTGCAGCAGTCCGAGTCATCGTTTCCCCTCGCGCATCTGCTTCTCATATGGCCTGAAAAACAGGCGCTCATTTCCGTGCATCGGTCTTACCGGACACTCCCGCTGGACTCTTTCGTCAAGACCGAGCCTGATGGTTTCGAGTTCGAGCAAATCGACAATTAGCCGCGAAAGGCTGACGCCTTGCTCCTGTGCGAGCTGCCTCCATTCCCGCAATTCCGAATGGCTACAGCGAACGATAATTCGCTGTTTTCTCTTGAGCTTCATTCGCTTTCCCCTTCTCGCCGAGATGCGGTCTCGCCTTTCCTCATCGGTGCTGCGAGCGAGACCAAAGTGCAGCAGACGCCCGGGCGAAAAGACCCGAGCGTTTCGGAACTACGCGAGCCGTGGTTTCCCGAAGATGTAGCCTTGCTTGACGCTGGCCGTGTACGGCACAAACAGCTTCGAGAAGCCGGGCCGAACGAGTGTTATGGTTCCGTCGCTGTGCTTTTTGTCGATCGACAAGCACGTCGATTGATGAGAAAACTTCCAGCCCTGCTTGAGTGCTTCGACGAACGACGGCGGCACGACTTGGTTGTCCGGGACGAGCAGAACGTCTCCGCGAACCCTGAGTGCATTTGCTCTTGCTGCCATGGTGATCCCTCCTTTTTGCGCGGCCGGATTCCTTCATCAGCCCCACTCCGCCACGCGCACAAATGTGTGGAGGACGCCGGCATGACCAGAGAGATCGCGCCAGCGTTTCGGAGTTAGCTGATTTCGAGAGAGACAGTACGAGTCGGCTTCGTGCTGGCGAGCACTCGCGCGCAGTACGCTGCACCGTCGAGCTTGAGCCGCTTCGCCAAGCGGATGCAGACCGACTTCCACGAGACGTTGCGGCGGAAGCTCTCTTTGAACTCGGCTCGATGCGGACCAGCTTCGACGACGGCGCCGGCCTCGAGACGCGTCCAGAGCGCGGACTCCTCGGTCTCAACCTGCTTCTGGATTTCCTGCGCGCGATTACGAAGAGAGATCAGCAACTCAAGTTCGAGCTGGCTGATTGTTTCTCTGGGAGTGGATTGCGGGAACGGGACGACTTGTGGAACTATCTGGGTAGATGCCATGGGAGCACACTCTCCTTTGGTGTTTAGGGGCGTGTCGGTGTTACAAGCACCGGCGCGTCCCGCTTACTTTCTACCGCTTTGGTTTCGGCTTTCGGCCTCGCCCTTTGCGATAACTGCTTGCCTTGATCTTTGCCAATCGTCTCAGATCGGCATCCGACCAAAGCCGAACGCCTCGACCATCGCGGAGAGTCGCCCTAGGCGCCACTACTCTGCCTTCCTTGATCCATCGCTGCAAAGTGTGACGCGCAATGCCGACCGTCTTTGCCGCCTCCGATGTGGTGAGCCGCTCGTTCATTTACAACCCTTATGTACCATATTTAGATTTCTCCGTCAAGCCCTAAATGGTGCCAAGTTCTCCAGGTCGGAGTCCGTCGGTTATCTGAGTCAGCGCGTAATCTGGAAACTTCGGAAAAATCTGTCTGCCTCTGACGCCGTACGGCCTCCCTGCGGGCCGGTAACTAGAAGCAAAAATCCCTCGGACTTGCTCCTGTAAACCCTTCCACGAAGATCGCCCGTGATGCCGGTTCCGGGAAACGTAGCGACGAACTCGATTCCGGGGTAACCATCGAGACTGACCGACGTGGATTTGATCATTGAGGCTTTCAAGTTCGTGATTACCGAATTGCGTACGCCTTCGAGATATGATCGGGCGTCGGCGTTGTCGGGTGCAAGGACAGCTTTTGAAACTACAAAACCTCGGACGTCGTTGCCGAAAGCCACTTGGACTGCACCGTTTTTTAGTGTTGATTGTCTGGCTTCGCCCGGGGCCTGCACCTCGTAAAGCCCATCGTCTGGGTGAAATTCAGCCCACGCTTCGCGTCGAGAATCGGCAATGCCAACCGCAAGGAGACTGACAAGTATTCCGGCAGCAAGCCCCAGCATCCGGGCGCGGACCGGCCCGACGGGACCAGGAGGCAAGGGCCCATAAGTTGCCTTCACCCGATGCGACTGCTTGAGGTAAGAAACCCACAGCGCAGTGCCCAATAACGAACCAATGTAGGCAGGAATTGATTTGCTGAGATCCACGCCAGTCGTCATCGCGGCGAGGACGCCGAGGCCAATCCAGAAAACCCAGGAGACGATCAATTGAGCCTGCGCAAGCTTCGGCGCCGTCGGCCAACGGTTGAGCAGCGCCAGCGCGACGTAGAACGACCAACCAGCTAAAATTCCACCTGCAATCGCGAGAGTAAAGAACCAGGGATCGGTCCAAAACTCGCTGTACTGGGACACGACCCAAACGGCGAGAAACGGAGTAAGCAAAGGTCCAAGTAAAACCAGAACCAGCCATCCTCCCACACCAGACGGTCCAGGCCTTCCTTGTGCTGCTGGCGCTACTACCGCCTGCGATTCCACACGAGGCGACGCGTCATCCGGCGATGGCTGCCTTATTTCGAGATTTGGCTCCGAGATTGGCGGAAAGACGGGCGGAGCAGCGCTTGGTACCTGCTGACTGGCGTCGCGTCTGTTACCTAACTGCAAAAAGAGGACCGCCGTCACGACGAAGCCGGCCAGCAATGCACGAACAAGATAATCCTCCGCGACCACTAGCGATCCCAGCGTCCAGGCTACACCGCACCAAAGCACGACCCATTGCTTTCGATTAGGGCGTTCCATACGCAGAGGGGCGAAGTATAGTATTTGGGATATAAACCAAACAAGTATTCATTGAACGGCGGCCCACTCCCCTTCGGCGGTTGAGCTCTTAATTCACATGTGCCACATTGCCGGGTACTGCGCACGCCGAAGCGCCTCCCGTTCTAGTCAGCCCCGTTCTTTCTCTGGAATGCTTGCTTTCAACCAGCTTGCAGGTTATACGTCTAACATGAGGAAGAAAATTGAGCTGACGATCTCCGAATTTGCGCGCATGGGCGGACGCGCTTTGCTGAAGAAATATGGGAAGAAGCAGTTACGCGAGTGGGGCAAGCTCGGCGGCCGGCCACGGAAATCGCCGAAGAAGTAGGTCGAAAGTAAAAGCCCCGGACCTGGAATCCGGAAAGGAAGAATCACCATGACCGATCAGTCAGACGATGTGCCGAGCGAGACGCTCCCAGCGTCCATCGCATCGTTCGAGGACTTCCAGGACATCGACAACATTCCGTTCGATCCCGTGGAGCGCCTGAGGCTGGAGGTGGCACTATCGCAACAGTTTGTTTTGCGGCTGCGGGAGCGATTGAAGCCCGCGGACTTAGACGAGTGGGACCGCGTAAAGTCCATCTCGGAGCTCGGCATGTCGCTGAGGGACACCTCTATTATCAGCAAGCTGCCAGCAGCTTCTTTCCTCCGAATCAATGTGGCCCTCGATGAACTCATCCTTGAGCAGGCGCGGACGATAGGTGCAAAAGTCTTTCTGTGCAGCAACGCACTGCGACGCATCTTGCAGTGGGAGCGTGAACCATACGGACCGAGGTTATACGAGCGCCTAGGACAGGAACTAGCGTTGCGTGTGAGGGTAGGTCACGGTGAGGCAAAGTTGCCGCTTAGTCCAGGACTGAGGCCACTGCGCAAAGAATTGCTGGGCGAAATCAAGATGCTGCGTGGTGTTTTAATAGGAAAGTTTCCCCAACGCCGGCGCCCGAACCCTGCTGAGCTTCTGAGGGTGGCAATGCAGATCCTGGAAGACAAGAACGAGCCGTACGAGCAGCTAAGGTGGAACCTGGCCGCCTTCCGATTGTTCATCGAGAGTCAGCCCAGCTCGCTAGAACATCTAGTGTTCAGAGGCAACATCACACCAGTGATTTTCGTCGATGCTTTTATTGCTCATTGCACGAACCGATCGCCGGAAGCTACGCGGCAAGCCATCGCACGAATGAAAGCCAAGCGTTGAATCTGAGTCGCCAGCGGAAATTGTAAGGAAAAACCGCTCACCGCTTACTGCATTCACGTCTCCACCTCCCTTAGCATCTTGACCATGCAAGATCTGAAGCGCATGAGGCTTCTGTGCAACCTGAGGCAAATTGACCTCAGCGTCACGACTGGAATTCCCATTTACCGCATCGGCGGCGCAGAAACCGGCCGACTACAACTATCCGATCTTGAGGAGCGCGCCCTGCGCAACTTTCTGGTGGAACGGTGGCGCTCGATCGAGGAACTTGAGTCTGGGCGCGGCTCTTCAATAGGGTCTGCAGCTGGGGTGGTGGGAGCCAGCGCGTGATTTTCAGCCATAAATGCGAAGAGCGCCGCGGGAATTCGGCGCCCTCGCAAAATCTGCTGGTTTCCTTTGGACGGCGACCAGCTTGGGAGACTGACAATGCGGAACGTAGCACCAATCGATTCAGGTAGCAAGGCCCACGCAGTCGAAACTTCATTCTTTTCCACTGACCCGGCTAGGCAGTCAATCCATTTGGCAGAAGGACTCACGACCGAGGACAAACGCCTATTCTTGGGCGCACGGCTCCGGTACATCTACCGCAAACTGCTTCACAATTCGCCTATTTCGCGCGAGGAACTCGCAGGATTGGTCCCCTACGCCTATGGCAACGGTGCGGACGAAAACGGAGTTGCGGTGTGAGCACGCCTTCCACACGCGCGGCCCGCGCTGGAACATTCGGTCCAGCCTTCAGTCCCGATATTGACGGTGCCAGGCTGCGCACCAAGCAGGACAAGGTGCGCGATTTTATGCTCGCGTCGAATAGCCATTTCCAGACACTCGACGAGATCCGCGCAGCGCTCGAAGCGAAGTTCCGCAAGCGATTTCCAACACCGTCGCTCTCCGCCTTTCTGCGGCACCTCAAGAAAAAACAATTCGGCTCCCATGAATTGGAGAAGCGCCGTCGTGGGCGATTCGGCCTTTGGGAATATCGCTTGCTTCCACCGAAGCCGGCTGCCTTCGCGCAATCCGAACTCTTTGCATCCGCGGGGGTGCGCCGGTGAGCGTCGGATACTACAAGCGGCGCCGCGGCATTTTAGATCACATCGACTCGGGCGCCGTCGACCTGCTCGAAACCGGAATCCATGATTACCTCAGCCTAAAGGCCAATCTTCTCATCGGCAGTCCCTGTTCCATCCCTGTTGGGGTTGTATTCACGAGCGCCCCCGCAATCCACGTTCATTGCCATCGCGTCTCAGAGCGCACCATTCAGCGCTGCCTGGAGCACATGGAGGCGATCGGATGGCTCAAATTCAGCGCGTGGAGAACAGACGGAAAGCGTGGCAATTATCCGGTGTTGCTCTGTCGGGGAAGTGTCCACGACCTGTCGGGGAACGAGTACAGGATAAACGGCGAAAAAACAACGGATTGGAGGCTTCCCGTGTACGAGCCTGTCGGGGAAGTGTCGGGGAGCGTGTCAACTGGTGTCGTCACTTTGTCGGGTAATAGAGAAGTGAGAAGTGAGGAGGCGACACGGGAGAAAAAATCAAAGGCAAAACCCGCTGCGAAAACCACGCAGCCCGCCGATCCCCGCTTTCAGCTCTTCGTCGACTTCGCCTACCGATCCTACGAAGCGAAGCACGCCCAAAAGCCCAACTGGAACGAGAAACACTTCAACGGTCTAAAGGCGCTGTTGAAGAGAAACCAAACCCTCACCCTGGCCGAGCTTGAGCGACGTTGGCAGCACTACTCGGGTAGCACAGAACCATTTACAGCGAACCAAGGCGACTCGCTCGCCTACTTCTGCTCGAATTTCGACCGTTTCATTGACGGTCCACAGGTGCATGCGAAAGGAAACAGCAATGGCAAACTCAGTGGAACTGACCTTGCGCTCAAAAACGCAAGAGACCTCGGACTCGCTAATTAGGCAGTGGCTCTGGCGGTTCGGAGTGAATTTCCAGAAAGAGACTGCGCCGTATCTTCCGCTGTGGCTAGAAACGTTCGGAGGAATGGAGCCTGAGGTCTTGCGTTCGCTGTTCGAGCGCGCGATGCGGACCTGCACGTTTTTCCCAACGGTGGCGGAAATTCTCGCTCCGCTCGAAGTAGTCGAGCAAGGCAGCTTTGAGGATGAATGGCAGGCGCTACTGGACTACTGCGAGCGCTGGGTCAATCGCGACGTGCCAAACATGCAGGGCAAGCCTGCATTGCCTGCAGACATCGACCACGCCGCGCGAGCTGCTGGTGGGCTCTACTACCTCGAAAGCTGCTCAGTCGATGATCTCGTGTGGGCGAAAAAGCGATTCATCGAAGACCTGGCACGACAGCGGAAGACCGGCGACATCGCGGGATTTCTGCCCGGGAGTGAATTGCGCGAACTACTCAAGAATGCAGCCCCACGTTTTCAACTGCCGCCCGCTGCAGCTGATTATTTCGGACTGCCTGGCGCCCGTCCCGCGCTCACTCAGAGCAAAGACGAACGCGATCCACGGGAAGTCCTGCAAGAATTCGCCAACGCTGAGCCGGGGCGTACCTACACGCGCTGCCCGAAGCACAGTGCTGAAGTGTCCGCCATGATCGCGCAGGGTGAAACGGCGCGGCCGGTGAACATCGCCGAGGCCAAGAAACAGGCCGAGAAGGATTGCGCGGCATGGCTGGCTGCGCACGGTATCCGTGCCGCGGAACTGGTGGCCGCCGTTGCCGCTCACCCGGAGGCAGTGAAGCAGGGTGCGGCGCAATGAGAACGCCAAGTCGAGCGCCGGAAACGCACTTCAATTTCGAGCTAGGCGCTTGGGTTGTGGGTGGAAAGTTCATCCACTGCGGGATGCGTGGGGATGACCCTTGCCAGTGCTACGGCTGCCGGCACGAAGGGGAACGCGAAACAGGGGAGACGGAGCTGCGCGGGGATGTTCCAAAAACCCCTTCGCCGGCGCAGCCGCAACTGCCTGATTTCTCACACCCGGAACTCGTCAAAAACAGCTCTTCACAAACACTTGATTTTGGAGGGCGGGAGGCGTCCGCGTAGACCGATGGCGACCGCACTCCAATTCGAGAATGGGAGATCGTCAGAGTCGGCGCTGACCCCTGAGTTGCGGGATTTTATCGACCGCTGCCTCGTTCCGATCTTAGTGCGGGACTGCCTCGCGGAAATCGCCAATGAAAATTCACTTGCGCTTTCTGGGCCACAAGCGCGAAACTCCCACTCGACCGCCAGGCGCAGCGCCAGCGGAGGCTCAAGATGAGTTTGCGCTGCGCTGCCTACGCTCGTTACTCGACCGATCGGCAGAACCCTCTTTCCACCGAAGACCAGTTCGCGAAGTGTCGGCAATTTGCCGCCGAGCACCAGTCCCATTTTCTCCAAGAGCACGTTTACACGGACGAGGAAATCAGCGGGGCGACGCTGGAGCGGCCCGGACTTCGCTTGTTGCTCCAAGCCGCGGAATCTCGGCCTCGCCCGTTCGATGCGGTATTGATCGAAGACGCGAGTCGGCTCTCGCGCAAGCAGGCCGACGTTCTAAATCTCTGCGAGCGCCTGAGCTTCGCGGGGGTCAAAATTCACTTCGTCTCGCAAGGAATCGACAGCGGAGACGAGAAATTCCAGCTTCTCTTGCTTGCCCGCGGGATGATCGACCAGCTCTTTCTCAGCGACACGGCGAAGCGCGTACGTCGCGGCCTTGAAGGTCTGATTCGTCGCGGCCTTCACACTGGAGGCCGATGCTTCGGCTATCACAGCCATGAGGTCGAGGGCGGAAAGCGGCTCGCGATCTTTGAGCCCGAGGCCGCAGTCGTGCGCCGTATCTTCCGATTGTACGCAGACGGAAACAGCTTTAAGGCCATTGCGAAACGACTCAACGAAGAGCATGTCGTCTCGCCTCAGCCGCAGAAAGGCAGGATCTCGCGCAGTTGGTGTGCCTCATCCATCCGCACGATTCTCCATAACGAGCGATACATCGGAAACGTGGTTTGGAGTCGCCGTCATAAAGTGCGCGACCCGAAGACCGGCCGGAGAGTATTCCGAACGCGGGAAGGCGAAACGCCGATTCGAGGCGCCGACGCGCCGCACTTGAGAATCATCGACGCGCAGCTCTGGAATGAAGTGAAGGCGAGGCAAGACTTCGTGAAACGCGTTTACCAGGACGCCGGCAAGCGCGCCGGGCTCTGCCGCTCTTCGGCCATGAATGTCCCGTACCTGTTCTCAGGTTTGTTGCGGTGTCGTGTTTGCGGAGCCAATCTGCAGATCGTTTCCGGGCGAGGGCGGAATCACAACTCTCAGACGTACGGTTGCGCGATGAACTCCCGAGGCGATTCCGTTTGCAGCAATCGTGTCCGTGTGCGCCGTGACGTTCTTGAGCGGGAACTTCTTGGCGGAATTCAGTCGATGATTCTCCGCGAAGAGGTTGTACACTACGCCCTAAACCGATTCGAGGAGCAACTCCTGAAGGAGCTTCAGCACGTCGACCGAGAGATGGGGCGGATGAAAAAGCGCAAGGCAGAACTTGAGGCCGAAGTCCAGCGGCTCACCGCTGGCCTAGCAAGCGGAATCCACTCTCCTTCCGTCATGAGCGAAATTGCTAAGCGCGAGCGCGAGGTATCGGAGATTTCCGATCGGCTCCTCTCGTCACGTCCCGAGTCAATCCGCTCAAGAATAAAGAAACTTCGGGAACGTGCGCTGGAACGCATGCGCGATGTGCGCGCGGTCTTGAACTCCGACGTGCGTACGGCCAAAACATATCTGGCAAGACACGTCGAGAAAATCGTCATGGAGCCGGACGGCAAAACCTACGTGGCCTCAGGGAGCTGGAACCTGCTCGGAGATATACGCTGGGAGTGTGCCGAGGGGCAGAATCGAACTGCCTACGCCGGCCTTTTCAGGGCCGCGCTCTACCGATGAGCTACCTCGGCACGGAGACAATCAAAGATTCTACGGAAAAGGCGCGGGAGTGGGAAGAAAAAACGCTCGCGCGGTCTAAACGACGATGCGCGTGTTGAGGCGCTTTGGGCCGCTGACGAAGGGGCTGCCGAGTTCGTAGAAGCGAAGGACGCGATGCGCGTCTTTCGTGATTCCGATGCGAATGCTTTCGCCTATCGGGCCGGCTTTGCGCACAGCCGAGCCTAGCCAGAGGGAACTTGTGTCGTCGACTAGATTTATCCCGTCCAAGCGGCGCGTTATGCGAAACGCGGATGCCACGCGGCCCGGACCGCGCGCCAGATCGAGTAGCCGGTCGGTGTGGCGCATGCGTTTCATAATGTATATGCCCCCGATTGGTTCGACGGCACGGATTAGGACGCCAGTGCCGGTTCCCTTTTCTCCGCCTGAAACGTTCAGCATGTAGTGATTTCCATAACAGAAATAGACGTAGGCGTGGCCGCGCTCGAGAAAAAGCGATTTGTTTCGCGGAGTCAGTCCGCGAAAGGAGTGCGCGGCAGCATCGCCAACGAGATAGGCTTCCGTCTCAACGATTCGCCCGGTGAGGCGGCCTCGTGGAATTTCGTGCACGAGCGACTTGCCGATGAGATATTTTGCGAGCTCGACGGTATCAACCGGCAGGTCGCGAAGCCGAAGCCGACGAATTTCGCGGTTGATTGAGCTGCGCCGCCGAATGTGCGAAGAAAGCGTCTCTGCCATAGTGGCGGTCTATAATATCGGAGAGAGCTGGCGTTGCGGAGCGGACTCTCGATTGTTTCATTTGAAGCTTCGGCCTGAATGAGCGAGACTCATGGGCGCCGTGGGCGTTTTGCTCATGATATATAAATCGCGAGCAGATGCTGGCGTGAAATCAAAATTTCCAGGAGCATCGCATGTCAACTCAATCGGCGTCCTCAAGAGAACTAACCTGGCCGGCGCTGCCGTACGCCGAATGGAAAGATACCTGCGAGACGCTGCACATGTGGACGCAGATTGTGGGGAAAGTGCGGCTCGCGCTCAGCCCGCTTATTAACCACTGGTGGGAAGTACCGTTCTACGTGAGCGCCCGCGGCTTGACTACTTCCGCGATTCCCTACCAGGCGGGAGTGTTCGAAGCGGAATTTGATTTCATCGAGCACGCGCTGCGAATCGAAACCAGCACAGGCGAGACGGATGTGCTCGACCTTGGGCCGCGAAGCGTGGCGAACTTTTATAAAGAATTCATGGCGTCGCTGAAATCCCTGGGAATCGACGTGAAGATCTGGCCGATGCCGGTGGAAGTTCCGAATCCGATTCGGTTCGATCAGGATACGACACACGCGTCATACGATCCCGCATACGCCGAACGGTTCTGGCACATTTTGGTCACGCTTAATCCAATTTTTCAGGAGTTTCGCAGCCGATTTATCGGCAAGGATAGCCCGGTGCATTTCTTCTGGGGCAGTTTCGATCTTGCGGTCTCGCGATTTTCAGGACGACGGGCGCCAGAGAGGCCGGGCGCGGATGGAATTACTCGGGAAGCGTACTCTCACGAGGTGAGCAGTGTGGGATGGTGGCCGGGCGGAGGAGGTGTGGCGAACCCAGCGTTTTATGCGTATGTGGCGCCCGAGCCGGCCGGATTCAAGGACTATCCCGTGAAGCCTGAGCAGGCCCGTTACAACGAGCAGATCAAGGAGTTCCTATTGCCGTACGACGACGTGCGAACCGCCGCCGACCCGCGAGCGATGCTGCTCGATTTCTTCCAGTCCACATACGAAGCGGCGGCCAAACTGGCGAATTGGGATCGCGCGGCGCTGGAGCGGAGCGAGATGGCCGGTTCGGCTGCGCAATAACACATGTTCCAGTTTCTAGGAAATTTGCGGGCGGCCGAGTCACGCGTCACGCTTCCGGCCACTGCTCGATCCCCCAAAAATTGAGCAGTCGATCCTTAGTTCTCGCGCATCACATCCCAAACCAGCCGGCAGGTAGCAATTCAATCTATTAAGGAGGATTTCTCGATGAGCGTAACGGATGAAGTGGTTGCAGCAAATCGGCAGTATGCAGCAGATTTCAAGCTGGGCAATCTAGCGATGCCGCCCGCGCGCAAACTCGCGATTGTAGCTTGCATGGATGCGCGGATGACGGTCGAGCCGATGTTGGGATTGAAGACCGGCGAAGCGCACATTATTCGGAACGCCGGAGGAATCGTGACGGAAGACGCCGTGCGCTCGCTAATCATTTCGCACTACCTGCTGGGGACACAGGAGTTCATCATAATCAATCACACGGACTGCGGAATGCTGACATTCAAGGATGAAGAGCTTCGAGCGAAGTTGCAATCCGCTACCGGCACCGCGGCTGTGGTTCCTGCTGCGTTCCAAGCGTTCAGCAACGTGGAGCAGAATGTTCGCGAGCAGATTCAAAAGGTGAGAGCGCACCCGTGGATCCCCAAGAATATCCCGGTCCGCGGGTTTGTGTATGACGTGAAGACCGGGCGTTTGAACGAAGTGGCGGAGAAGCGGGCGGGCGCGGCGACTTAAGAAAGCAGGCTGACTGTCCAAAGATAATGTTGGCGGTGCCGCCGCGAAGACTACCTGAGTCGCGCTACTGTGGTCTGCGGTAGGTGTGCGCCGTCGTGGCGGGCAGTGCATGACGAGGCAACGCAGTAAGTGTGCGTGCCTCGCGATGGCGCTCGAGAAAATGTTGTTGCGCGCGGCGTCCCCAGGAGCGCACGAAGTAGTAGTTTAGTGTGCCGCCCGCCCCCGCGCTGAGAACCGGGATCAAGCGAGCCGACCATTTCTCCGCGACTTCCGTGCCTACTTTTACAGCGATGCGGTCGATGATTCGCGGCACGATTCGCTCGATGGCCTGCTTTTCGATGAAGTCGCGCCCTAAATCCAAGCCGGCTGCGGTCGCCGCCGCAAACCATAGCTCCGTTTCTTCCTCTGCCGTGGTGTACTCGAATCCGTAAATCAGGCTCAGCTTCTGCAGCATTCGAATGGTGATCGCCGAAAGGATTCCCATGTCCGGCAGCAGCGTGACAAATCCTCCGAGTCCCAGGCCCATCCCCTCGAGCGCAGCGGTTTTGGTGGATGCTGAGATCACTCGGGCCGCGATCGGATTCAACGTGCGCTCGTCGACGCGCAGCATATCTTTCCAGGATGCGACCGGCAACCGGTGTACGCGCTTGAGGTGAGCAAGATATTGATCCGGATTCACGCGCACGGTGTCGTACGCTTTGCGGAAGCCCGCGCGCAGCGCGGTTTCCAGCAGCCGGGCGCTCAAGCCTGTTTTTGATTTTCGTCGCATTCGAACGGATTTGCCTTAGGCGCGTTCGAGCTCGCGCTTCACTCTATTATGCGGGCGAACCGGCGAAGTTCCAAACGCGGGTGCAACGTGGGCACTGGTGAAATTCCTAGCCGACTAGCGTTTGCCAACAGCTATCGCAGCCGGGGCATCGCGGAAAGATTCAGGGGGGTCGAACGAGCAGCGCTCGAAAAAGACTTTGTCGGAGATCGCGCCGGTGCGCCAGCGGCGGATGTCCGCAAGCGTGGCCGCAGCGACGCCGCCTTTATCCCCAAGAAAAACGACGACGACGCCGGACATCGGCTGCTCGGAGTGCATGGCTTCGCGATAGCCTTCCGTGAAAATGTGTTTCGCGAATGCGAACTGACTCTGGCCCAGGATCGCATTGGGAATCGCGCGGTTCGGCTGCGCGAACACAAACAGCGACGGCTTCCCTTTTAGCGGCACCCAGTCACCTGCAAAGGGCTTGATTTCCTGATTGGGCGTTGCGAAGTTGAGAGCCGCGGCGGCGTCTTCGGCGTCATCTATCTCTTGCGGCGGCTGTAGCTGCGCAGCGCGAATCCAGCCCTCCGCACCATTTTCAAGCCGCACGTGGAACCAGGTGTCCTTCACATTGATTACTTCAAATTCATCCTCCGGGTCAGCGCGGAAGAGGACTTTGGAGGTATCGTCATCCTGCTGGAACACAGGAGTCTGCGGCGTTTTGATGACGGCAAGATTCGAAAGGAATTTCTGCGCGCTCGAATTGGCTTCGAGTTCCGAGACCTGCTGCTGCAATTTGCGCTGGTTCATCTCGGTCGCCTGACGCTGGGCTCGAATGGCCGCGATTTCACTCGCAATGGCGGAAGGATCGGCCGGATTCGCGCGTGATCCAAAACTTGCCGCCGACGATCCAACAGGCGATGCGTCGGGCGCAGGCGGATGCGACGAATCTGGTGCGCTTCCACTGGTAGGGATGGCTGGCGTCGGCGAGGCCGATGAGCTGGCGAAGTCCGCTGCGGACGAGGCAGATCGATCGCTATTCGGGGCACCACTCGAGCCACCGTTCCGATCGGCATTTCCTTTCTCGATCAAAACGCTCAGGCGGTCGAGCATGTCTTGCTCGAGCCGGCCATTCGATGGAATCACGACGTACTGGGAGCGCGAAGGATCTTGCTCCGCGGACCATGCCGTGATTTTGGCGATGACAGAGACGAGGGTTTGATTGGGTCCTTGTGATTCAACCTCGATTCGAAGTTGATAGTGCGGATTCTCGAGCTTCGCGATTGTGGTGGCGTTGGCGTTCACGAATCCATCGAGCACAGGGAGGCGGTTTGTCGCGTACGCCTTCAGCGATTGCAGAGCCTCTTCGACTTCCACCTTTCTGTGCTTGTACACGCGGTCGGTGGAGTCCGCATCCTGAGCGCGAGCTGCGAGACAAGAAAAAACCAGAAGCATCAAAGAGAACAGTAAGAGTCGAATAGGAACCGCCGCGCTGCAACGGCTGGCGGCCTTCTGGCAACTTTTGTGATACGTTCTCACGAGAGCGGCTCGAGGAAAGCATAATAGATCCAGCCTTCGTCGCCTTTCGCAGTGCGCACTCGATACCAATATTTCGTGGTCGTCAGCACAGTCACCGTGAGTCCCTTCTCGAGCGAGAGCACCGTGGTGGAATGGTCGTAGGGCGAGGCTTTCAAAGGAACGGCCTGACCGCGAATGCGGCCCTGTGTATTGAATTGGAGCTGCTTAATCCTATCCTGCAACTTCTTCTCCACGGCTTTTGAGTCGGCGAGGCGGGACTGCTCATCGGCCAGCGTGTTCCGCAGACCAACCGTCTCATCGACCGGGTTCGCGACGGTCTGGGGATTGTGGTGCCGAACCTTCGGAGCATCGAGAGCTTTTATCTGCGTGATGATTTCCGCGTATTCAGCGGTTTCGACGCTTCCGTCGGAGGCATAAAGATGATGGCCAGCGTCCGTTACGAACACCGCGTCGATCGCCAGATGTGTGCGCTGCGGATTCATCGCTTCGACCACGTATCGTACGGTAACTGTTCCCATATCGGAAGAAGCCGGAAAATGTTCGGGAGATAGCACCTTAGACTTCACTTTGTAAAATACCTGGCCAGGGCCGGGCGCAGCGGGAAGGACAGTGGAGGATTTCGCAAAATCCGCATCCTCGAGATCGATCTCCTTCGCATACATAGACGTGCCACGAATGATGGAGTCGCTCGCAACGCCCCTGACGATCTGCAATACCGTGTCGGGAGGGGTGTTCAAATCAACGGAAAAGCCGATCGTGGTTTTCTTATGTGGGTCGTGGTAAATCTGCGCGGAGGCGGAGAAAGCCGCAATGGAGAGGGCTAGAAGTAGCGAAATAGTGCGGAAACTTGTCAATCGATGCACAGCCCCCGAAATACCGAAAGAAGGAATTCACCGGCACGGCTTGCTTAGGATTCGTTTTCTATCACCCTGCGCAGCTCCGCTTCATCCGCGAAAGTCCAATCGGGCGAAAAATCTTCTTCGAGAGCAACCTCGCTTGCCGCGCCATCCACGGAGTTGAACTGATTGCGCTTGCGGTAAGCCGCATAGAGGATCGCGGCCATGATCAGAATCGGGGGAAAGAACATGATCAGGATTCCATGCCGAAGCGCTTGAATGAACTGGGCGCCCGAACTGGCGGCGCTCTGGTAGCACATGGCGCAACCCTGCGCGAAGACCGCCGAGGGACTCAAAAGGGCTACAAGTCCGACTGTAACCCGCGTTAAAGACGCCAATCTCATCTCGCGAATCATACCACCGCCGCCAGGATACGGCCATCTTCTGTTTTCCCGGATCATTCATTGGTTCAAGCGCAGATAGAACAGACGATAAGCATCGGGCCACGCGTGATCCAACATGAAGAGTGCGAAAACGGTGATGGGGACGATTGTCCAGAACAGGATTTTTCAAAACGAAAAAATCGACAGGAAACCACCTTAAATTCACGCCTCTCAATTCGCAAAAGAAAGAAGGATCAAGGCAATTCCGGCTACGCTGTCCGATTATGATTTTAGTCGACTCATCCGCTTAAAGCGTTTGTAGCAGCGACCTTTAAGTCGATAGTCTATCGACGAATGCTGGTAAAATTACGCCGCGATGTACGCTTGCCGGAAATGCGAGGAGACAATCAACCAAGCCACCGAAGTCTGCCCGTATTGTGGCGCGGACTTGGAAGCCCAAGTCAGCAGCGAATCCGCCGCGCCCGCAAAGAAATCAACCGCGACGCGCATCACGCTCATCCTAAGCATCGTGCTCACGATTCTGTGGGCCGTCGCCTGGTTCGCACTCCCATGGCGCATCTCGGGGTCCAAGCCCGATTCGGAAATTCACGCTAGAGACGCGCTCGCCGCCATCCAGGAAGTTCTCACGGTTTATCAGGATTCCGAAGGCAGTTTCCCGCTTTCGCTCGACGCGCTGGGTGATCGCGTTCGAGCCGCGGAGCAGAGGGCGCAATCCGTTCATTACTCGCTGCAATACACGCCCGGAAAGCCGACCGCCAATGGCCTCATAAAAAGCTACACGCTTATCGCGCGCTCCGGAAAGTTCGGCTACCTCAACTTTTATACGGACGAGTCAGGCGTCTTCCGCGTCACCGTCGAAGACCGTCCCGCCACGGTCCAGGACCCCCCCCTCAAAGGTAATCTCTGATAGCTCCCGCCGCACTGAAGAATCCTCTCGACCTTACAATAGCTTCCACAGTTTATACTTTGGGTTGAGTCTCGATTGTCACGCCTGGGTACGGAAAAGCAATCCAGCTCGTAGACGCACCACTGCAGCCAGGAAGTTTGAAAATCGGACCGGGACTTCGCTGCTACCGCTCCAAGACATCACTGCTTGTTGTCGAGGAGACGTGCCATGACGTTTGGATCCACAGTTGGCAGTTCACAAATGTAGTTTTCGCAAACGTACGCGGTGGCACGATCCTTCATTCGATGGGCCCCCGCTACAAACGGCGACCAGCGGGCCAGTTGCTGTTGTCCGGCACCACCATCGGCGAGCAGCAGAATTTTGTTTGGGAGGAACCTGGTGTTGACCTGGCGCAACAGTTCACGGGTATCCTGGGAAGCGGGATCACCGGCGATGAGGATTTGCTTGGTTTGCGCGAGTCGAAAATCAAGAGCGGAGGCAAGCGCTGGTACTGCTTCGGGATCGGACTGAAGGCGAGAGGCGAAAGCAGAGATAGTTTTTTGAGCTCTATCGCGCTGGTCGGCGCGATCCGTGAATTGCGCGAGGCGCAGAAGATTCATGGCGGCAGTCGAATTGGGTGATGCCTCGGCACCGTCGTGGGCTTCACGAGTACGGCTCAGAAGCGAAGGATCAGAGGAGCCCGCGTCAAAATAGCCGCCGTCTTTCGCATCTCCGAATAGTTGGTTCTGTTTTTCCTGCAGCGAAATGGCCCATGTCAGCCAGTGTACGTCGAAGCCTGCCTCGTACAAATCTAGAAGCCCGCTGATGAGGTCGGTGTAGTCGTCGAGGAGTCCGTCTATGCTAGGACCTCCTGCACGATAGCTGCGCCACAGCTTGCCGGTCTTCGAATCGTAGAGATGCGTTTCGAGAAACCCTGCCGTGGCTTGCGCGCGTTCTAGATAGTGCGGTTCACTTAGGGCCTGGCTGGCACTCGCCAGAGCGGAGATCATCATGCCGTTCCAAGCGGTAACAATCTTATCGTCGAGAGGGGGTCTCGGGCGCCGAGAGCGCGCTTCGAACAGGGCCTTGCGTCCCACAGTCAGCTTCTCAGCGGCCTGTTCAACGGTTAGATTGAATTCCTTCGCAATTTCCTCCGTTGAGTGAGCTTCATATAAAACGTTCTTACCCTTAAGTTCGCGGCGAATGTCTTGTTGCGCGGGAACATTACCGACTGATTCCACTCCATAAGCATATTCGAATACTGCGGCATCCTCCTTATTCAGGATGGTGTCGATTTCTTTCGCGGTCCACACGTAGAATGCCCCCTCACTGGTTTGAGGCTTTCCGGGACCGACTCGGCTGTCCGCATCTTCTGCGGAGGCAAAGCCTCCACGAGGCTGCCGCATCTCGAGCAGCGTGAAATCGAGAATGTTTCGCGCGGTATCCGCATAGAAGCGGTCGTGCGTGATCTGGTAGGCCTCGGTGTAGACGACGGCGAGTTGCGCCTGGTCGTAGAGCATCTTCTCGAAATGTGGAACGAGCCAGCTCGCACCCGTGGAATAACGGTGAAAACCGCCACCAAGGTGATCGTGGATCCCGCCGCGCTCCATCGCGTGAAGTGTGTTGAGAGTCATGTCAAGAGCCCCGCGCTGCCGTGTGCGGACGTAATAGCGAAGTAAGAAACACAGTGCGACCGGCCTTGGAAATTTTGGTGCTCCTCCAAAACCGCCGTTCGTGGTGTCATAGTTCGAGGCGATCTGTTTGTATGCCTGGTCCAAAATTGCGGGTTGCAAATCGCCAGGGGCGGAAAGCTGCTGGCTGACAATCTCAATGAGTTGCTGAGTGGCGCGACTAGCGGTCTGAGTTATCGAATCGTGTTCTTTGTTCCATGCGTCGGCGACCTTTTGTAAGAGCGACTTGAGTTGATCCGGCGGGAAATAGGTGCCGCCGAAAAAGGGTTTGCGGTCCGGGGTGAGCAGTACATTCAGAGGCCAACCCGCGCTGCCCGTGGCGGCTTCGACATACGCAATGTAAAGGCGGTCGATATCAGGACGTTCTTCGCGGTCGACTTTGATCGACACGAAATATTGATTGAGGATGGCCGCGACACCGGGATCTGAATACGACTCCCGCTCCATGACGTGGCACCAATGGCAGGTGAAGTAACCGATGGAAAGAAAGATCGGCTTGTTTTCCTTGCGCGCCTTTTCGAAGGCTTCGTCGCCCCACGGATACCAATCAACCGGATTGTGCGCATGCAAGAGAAGGTAGGGACTCTTAGCGTGAATGAGGCGGTTGGTGTAACGGTACGGGCGTGTACCTGCCCGAGGCTCGGAGGACGAACTGATTTTTGTTTGCTTTGAATCGCTTGTAGTCGCAAGCGACTGGCGGTGCGCACCAGTTGCAAGAGCAAGCGGCGCCAAGAACAGCGTCGTGCCAAACAGTCGGATTAACCCGGAGCGTTCTCTCACTCCGCTGCCGTTTCTAAGGTGCCGAACGAGCTGACTCATAAGAATGAATTCTCGGCATCAAGATACCACCTCCGGAGAAACTGCGTACGTCTCGTCCAACCCTTCGGAAAGACGGATTTTCGACTCGATGCCAGGAGGCTCACAATGGGGGGCCGGGCCGACAAACGCCGGTAAGTCCAGATCATTTCGATGCCTGCAACGCCTAGCAATCGCCCGAAACCCACACGTAGAACGTCACGGACGCCAGCACGCTTAAGCTGCTGGTCGCGAGCACGAAAGTAATCACCACGCCGTGGACGTGGGCGGAAGTGCTCACGGATGGGGACAGGCCATGCTTTTCGATGAACGTCAAAAGAGTTATAAAGGTACCTGCCGCATGGATGTCTTCGGCAGGGGATAGCGAATGGAGCTGGGACTGATATTTCTGACAGGCTTGTTCCTGAGCCTCCACTGCGTGGGGATGTGTGGCGGGTTTGTCGCGCTCGTATCTGTGGCGCCCTCAATCACGACGATCGGCAACGGTGGCACGACGGGGGCTGCGGCGCTGGCCAGCCCGTCGTGGCGGCGAGTGGTGCTGCCGCAACAGCTTGTGTTCAACGCCGGACGGATTGCGAGCTACACGCTACTCGGCGGGATGGCCGGCGCGCTTGGATCGTTCACGAGCCTGTTTTCAAAGACAGGAAAAATTCAAGCGCTGCTGATGGTGGGAGCGGGTTTGCTGATGATGGGCACAGGGCTCGCGCTTGCCGGGCTGATGAAGCACTGGTCTCCGTTTAAAGCGAAGGTGGCAACGCCGCAGCCGTGGCTGGCGCGCGGATTCGAACACGTCACGCGTCTGCCGAGGCCGATGCGAGCGCTACCGTTGGGCGCACTGCTGGGATTTCTACCCTGCGGGTTGATTTATGCAATGTTGGCCAAAGCAGCGTCCTCCGGGTCGGCGGCATGGGGCGCCCTGGTGATGCTGGCATTCGGGTTCGGGACGGTGCCTGCACTGCTGCTGGTGGCATTCTTCGCGGACCTATTTTCGATCACGCTGCGGGACAAACTAGTGCGGGTCAGTGGAGTGCTGCTCGGGGTGCTGGGCACGATCACGCTGTATCGCGGGTTTTACTGGCTCGCGCACCCAATGCAGAATCCCGTGGTGCACGAAATGATGCATCATTTCTAAATGCTGAAGGCCAGGAGTTGAGTCTCGATGATACCCGCAAAGATTTGTGCGCATTGCGGGTTGGCGCTTCGCGGAGCGCCCACCGTGATGCAAGTGGCGGGCGAGGAAAGGCAATTCTGCTGCTCCGGTTGTGCGTTTGTGTACCAACTCGCGGGCGGTGGGCAAGAGGGCGACAGCTCGGAATCCTGGTTCCTCGTCCTGCTTGCCCTCGGCGCGGTTCTCTCCGGCTTCATCATGAGTTTCGCGTGGGTTCTGTATCTGTATCCGGACTTGCCCACACATCTCCGCGACCAAATCCAATACATCCTGCTGGCGCTCACGACGCCCGTGATTCTGGGGCTCGGCTATCCGTATCTGAAGTTGGCCGTGCAGGAACTGCCGCGCGGGCGGCTGAGCATGGCGACCCTGATCACGGTCGGCACAGTGACGGCGTATGTTTACTCGGCAAGACAGACTTTCCGGCACGGTCACGACGTATATTTCGATACGGCTGCAATGGTCATCATCCTTGTGACGCTCGGGAAATATCTCCAGGCTCGCGCACGGGCGCGCATGGCGCAGGCGATGCGCACGCTGGCGAATGAGACCCCGGCCCAGGCGCGGCGCCTGCGCGGAAAGAATGCCAATCAAGGCGAAGATCTGGTGCCCCTGGACGAAGTCCGCGCCGGAGACCTGCTGCGTGCGCTGCCCGCGGAAAAGATCGCTGTGGACGGGAAAATCCTCGAAGGGCGCACGACGCTCGATGAGTCCATCCTCACAGGCGAATCGCTGCCGGTGATGCGCGGGCCAGGCGATACGGTGCTGCAGGGGACGGTCAACTTCGATGGGACGATCATTTACGAAGCAGTGAGAGTGGGCGAAGGCACGCTCCAGGCGCAGATTGAGCGGATGTGCGCCGAAGCAATCGGGGCGCGAATGCCGCTGCAAGCACTGGTGGACCGCGTGTCTGCGTGGTTCGTCGGCGGGGTGATGGTATTTGCTTTTGGCGTGGCCGCGTACTACGGCGTCCTACGGCACGAACCGTTACACGGATTTCTTAATGCGCTGGCAGTGCTAGTGGTGGCCTGCCCCTGCGCGCTGGGCATTGCAACGCCGATGGCCACATTCGTGGGTCTGCAACGGGCCGCGAAGGAAGGTGTGCTGATCCGCGTGCCGGAAAACCTCGAGCGAATGTCAAAGGTCAATGCGGTTGTGTTCGATAAGACCGGCACGCTGACGGAAGGAAAGCTGCGCGTGCTCGATGTGATCGCAAGCGCGGATGCCGGCCTCAATCGAAGCGCGCTGCTGCGGATTGCGGCGTCGCTTGAAAGCAGTTCCGAACATCACGTGGGCCGCGCGATTCTGGAGGAGTTTCAGACGCACGGTGGTGAGCTCCTGGCGGTGCAAGATTTTCAGAACCATCCGGGCGAAGGAATCGAGGGCCGTGTACCAGTTTCAGGTCCTGCCGGCGCGCACTCTGTAAAGCGACTCTGTCTCGTTCATCTGGGAACCGCGACGAGTTTGCTGAACAGAGAAATGTCGATGCCGGCAGACCTCGAGAGGTCGTTGCCTGAGGCGGGCCTCGAGAGCCGCGCCTATTTAGGTTGGGACGGCGCGATTCGAGGGGTGATTCGTCTGCAGGACCATCTGCGGCCCGGCGCAAGAAGTGTGATGAAGCAGTGTCAAGCCCAGAAGCTGGAAGTGCATCTGCTGTCTGGGGACCGAAATGCCAGCACGCAGCAGGTGGCGACCGAACTCGACATCGAGCATTGGGCTGCGGAGCGGCTTCCGCAGCAGAAAGTGGAATACATTGAAGCGCTGCAGCGCGGGGGCCGCAAGGTGGCGATGGTCGGCGACGGCGTGAACGATGCACCTGCGTTGGCCAAGGCGAACGTCGGTATCGCGCATCAGATCGGCACGGACCTGAGCAAGGAAGCAGCGGACGTTCACATCCTGGCAGGCGACATCACGCTGGTGCCATGGGCGCTTTCACTTTCGAAGAAAACATTCCGCCACATTCAGGAGAATCTATTCTGGGCTTTCATCTACAACATCATTGCCGTCGGCCTCGCGGCGATGGGATGGCTGCGGCCCGTGATGGCCGCTGCGGCCATGCTGATCAGCAGCCTGATAGTTGTGGGCAATTCGTTAAGGCTGGGGAAAGTAAGGGGCCGTGATGAAAAGACCGTCGTGCGGGGCGTGCCGGCCGCCACTTCCCTTTCTCCGGGCGCAGAGAAGACCGAGGAAAGCACGGCGTAATGAAGGAAAAGGCACGATGCGAACCGGACGGCAAGTTACCCGGTACACAGACTATACAGGCTGCTAGGCCGCATTGGGGTGTGAAAGGCGTTTCACTACAGCGAGAATTGCAGTGGCGGCAAACCGTAAAATCGTTTACGCCAAGCAGCGCATCTTTCTAAATAATTACAACCCGGCGCTTTACCACTTTGGAGTAATAGAAGTAATTTCCGCGGAGACCGAAGATGACGGCGTAGCCCAACACCGAAATACCAAATGTGAAAAGGATCGCCAAAATGTAAATGACGACTACCTCCCGCAGTCCTTTACTGAAGGCCCAGAACGGACCCAGAAAGAAGGCCGCCCAATTCCACTTTCCCTTGTACTGTTCGCTTGAGCCCTGGATCTTTTCGAATTCGCTTCGATAATACTCCGGAAGATCTGCCGGGATTCCAACTGCACTTTGTTTTTGCTGTGGAACTTTGGAGGTTGCCGCCCCACAGGAACGGCAAACCGGATCTGTGTCCTCCAAAGGAGCTCCGCACGAATTGCAATTCATTGCCGACACCTCCGCTTGCGTGCGATTGTAATCGACCTGCGATTCGCAAATCGTGGACTTCTTACTTGTAGACCGATCATCCTCCCGATGAATCAGGACCACCCGTTTTGAAATTGAAGCGAGGAGGCATGGTACAACAAGTCGCATCCGTTATATTCGTTTAAGCGCGTTTCACATTCAGGACTACCTCAACGGATCACGAATGAACGACTACCCAGTCGTCTCGGTCGAGCCGTCCGCCGGCGCGTTGACACACCCCGCCGCGTGGTTCTAACATTGCGCGGGTCGGGAGACTTTTCCAATGCTACGTATGGTTTCTCCGCGCACGGCTTCCCGGAACGCGACGTTCATCCTCGTCAGCGTCTTGTTAGGTGCGCTGACCACCAACGCTCAAAAAGACGTTAAAGCTCGCGAATATGTAAACGACTTCGCCGAGATACTGAGCTCGTCGACGAAGGATCAGTTAACGGCCCTTTGTGCAGAGGTAGATGAGACAACTCACGCGCAGATCGCCGTCACTACGGTGAAATCGCTCGATGGCCGCTCGATTGAAGACTTCTTAATCGATCTTGCGGCGCAGCGCGGTATCGGTCCCAGGGAATCCGAGCGCGGCATCCTACTCTTGCTTGTCGTGGACGATCGGCTCTACCGGTTTGAAGTCGGCAACGGTCTCGAGGCGATCCTCCCGGGAGACAAAACCAATAGCTTCGGGCGCGAGGCCATGCCTTATCTGCGGCAAGCGAATTATGACGCTGCGCTGTTACTTATGGCTCGGCGCGTCGCCAATGTAATTGCGCAGGACCGCGGGATTTCGCTCACTACGCCTCCGTCCGGGCTTCCACCTCGCCGGCTGATCTCCGAGCAGGAAGCAAAGGACAACAAGAGGGCGGCCCTCGTTTTGGGCGCCATTTTATTACTGTTTCTGTTCTACGTCGCGGTCAGGCGAGCAGCGAGACCGACCTTGCGCCATTAACACATTGAGGACGGGGCTCTCGCCACGGAAGCTCATTCCGTGTTTCCCAGTTTCACTGTCAGCGGACCGAAGCTCAACATGAACGATGTCATACTGTTCTTCAATCAGTTGTCGGTCGTGGGGCTTCTCCTCAGTTTTGTCATACATCTCCTGGGGCTAATGGGCAGAAAACCTCCGTTCGGCTACTTCATGTTCATTTTGCAGCTCGGGGCCTTCATGTCCGGCGTCGCCGCGGCCTTGGCGCTCTTTCTACTCTACGCGTCGCGGGGCGAATCCTTCTGGAAGGAAGCTTTTCGGATGAGTCCTAAGTGGCTGAAATGGATGGCGTTTGTTTTCGCCGGATATGCGGTCCTCAACTTCATCGTGTTCGTCAACCTGTTGGGCACAATCGGGGGAAAACGGCCGGACGAAATCACGCCAATTGTATTTCGCGGCGTTTCAGGAGAGTGGATGGCCTTTTACTCGGCCGCCCTCCTGATCTTCTACTCAGCCAGAAGACAGTTGAAACGAACCGAAAAGAACTCGACGAGGAGCCCCCTCACGGGCTCCACGCCGCACGCATAAACGAAAGCCACTTTTGACTCTCGCGAGAGCTCGGTTACTTCAAGCATAGAATTTTGGGTTAACGACTGAATCGATCCAGTAACCGCGATGGCGGGGAATCGCGATGGCTACCAGCGTATATTTGTTCACGATCAGGTCGCGGGACCCTTTCAATGCCATCCCACCAACGAGCCTGGATATGACGTAGCGAGGCAAAGCGGAGCAGCGAATGCTCTATCTACCTAAGAGAGGTCCTTGTGAAGTTTCCACAAGACTTTTTTCCTACGACTCTCCGGGGCAGATCGGAATTCATCAACACCGCGCCTGTTGTCGAACCTAGCGCCGTTTAGTCTCCAAAGTTCGTGAAGGCGCTCCTCGCTTGCATCGGTGAGTATCGTCGTTCTGTTGTAGAATCCGCCTTGAGCACGCCGATGGGGGAACCAAAAAGAGACTCGTCAAGGCCACTTTTGGACTCACAAGCGTGTCTGAATGAGTGTTCAACGGAAAACTACAATCCTGGCAGTTGCGGTCCTGGCTGCCGCCGTCGGCGGATATTTCTATTTCCATCGTGCGCCGAAGCTCACTGAGGCCCTGGCGGAGCGTTCCGTCGAAGACTGTATCGCCGGTCGTGTTCGTGAAATCGGTGAGGAGGATAGAATCTTCTCGAGGAATCCACGTTCCTGAATATTGTCTCCGACCAGAAAATCGCGGAGACGCTGCGCCACATGGGCCAGCCCGCCGATCTAGGACTCACTCAGGACCTTGCGACGCAGGTGTGCGAGCATACGGGAAGCGTGGCCGTAATCGATGGTTCAATTGCGCTTGTGGAAGACGAATATGTCGTCGGCCTCAACGCCGTGAATTGTAAAACGGGCGAGACTATGGCGCAGGAACAGGTTACGTCTGAGGACAAGGAACACGTCCTCGCGGCACTCGGAAAGGCCGCGACAGAGCTCCGTGCTAAACTCGGCGAATCACGTGCCTTGCTGTCACAATTTAATATCCCGCTCGCGGAAGCAACGACATCGTCGCTGGAAGCGCTACGGGCCTACAGCCTGGGCATGAAAGCGTTCAATAGCGCGGCTCTTGAAGCTGCTCTTCCATTCTTCCAGCGCGCCATCAATCTCGATCCTAATTTCGCCATGGCATATGCTGCCTTCGGAACCAGCTACTACAACCTCCGCGAACCCAGCGCCGCCGCGGATAACCTAAAAAAGGCCTATGAGCTGCGAGATCGGGTAAGCGGACGCGAAAAGTCTGACATTTCTGGTCAGTACTTTCGATTCGTCACGGGCGATCTGGAAAACGCCGCGCAGGCGTACAAGGTGTGGGCACAGACGTACGTGCGAGATTCAAGGCCGCACAACAACCTAAGCGGAATCTACGGGCGACTCGGCCAATTTGACAAAAGTCTCGCGGAAGCACGCGAGACTGTCCAGATCGAATCGGGCAGAGTTGAGAACTATGTAAACCTCTTTGGTGCCTATCTCGCTTTGAATCGCATGGACGATGCCCGGGCCACTGTCGAGCAGGCGCAAGCGATGAAACTCGATTCCCCCCTCTTGCACCTCGGCCTCTGTGCCCTCGCATTTCTGCAAAATGACGCTGCCGGTATAGCTCACGAAGCTGCCTGGGCGATGGGAAAGCCTGGAGTGGAAGGCGAGATTATTTATTTCGAAGCAGATTCGGCTGCCTATGCGGGACAGCTTGCGAAAGCCAACACATTGACCCAACGGGCGTTGGCTTCGTTAACAGGTGCGAAAGAAAAGGAGACCGAGGCGAAGCACGAAGCGGGAGCAGCGCTGCGCGTAGCCCTCTACGGGAAGGTAGGCCTAGCACGCAAGGAAGCTATCACTGCTTTGCAAATTTCCGCAGACCGCGATGTCGAGGCCGCAGGAGCAATTGCATTGGCCCTCGCCGGAGATACGCCGGGAGCGCAAAGGCTCGCCGAAGATCTGGCAAAGCGCTTCCCGGAGGATACATTGGTGCAGTTCAACTATCTGCCGACCATTCGCGGTTCCATCGCTCTCGTTCAGAATGCCGCCTCGAAAACCATTGAGGAACTCCAGACGGCTTCTCCTTACGAACTCGGAACCCTTCCTGGTGAACTGTCTCTCATGCCTGTTTACATTCGAGCGCAGGCGTATCTGGCGGCACATGATGGCAGCGCTGCAGCCGCAGAATTCCAGAAGATACTCGATCATAGTGGCATCGTGGTGACCGAGGCGATCGGCGCGCTTGCGCATCTCGGCCTCGGCCGATCCTACGCGCTCGAAGGTGACAACGCCAAGGCACGCACCGCCTATCAAGATTTCCTTACGCTTTGGAAAGACGCCGACCCCGACATTTCCGTCCTGCAGAAAGCCAAAGGCGAAGCCCTCAAGCTTCAATAACTCAGGGTTCTCCAAGTCCGTGAGGCTTCGAGGCATTCATCCCAATTGCCTTGCGCTAGAATCAATAGCTTCGAAGTCGCCACAGTCACGGCTGAATTATCGGACACAGGTGTCTGCAGTGCTTCAGCACCGGGCACAGAGCGATCCGATGTACCCTTACGACAAGATTCCATGATTGGGCCTTCTTTGAGCGACCCTCTGGGCGTACCTTTGTCTTTCGAGCGCCAGCGCTCGACCTCAGAAGTCGTTCAACTTCCATGCTGGGCTCGTAATTTTTGGACTAATTTCCTTAGGCGTTTTTCAAACCTATACTCCGGTCCAAAACGATTTTGAAGGAAGGCTCCGATTTTGAGGGAGCAGGTCCCAGACTAGCGCGTCGAGACCGCAGATTTTCGGCGCGGCCCTGTGCTTTTCGTGATTACCATGGAAAAGGCAGGCTCAGCGAGGTAACAATGAACAAAATCATGAATCCCAGATACTTGGTAGCAGCCCTGACCCTCATCATCGCGATCCTGTCATTCGCCGGGCACGTTGTCGCTCAATCTGATTACGTCGCCATAAAAGTGGAGAATGCCGGGACGATCACCGGAGTGGTAAAGTGGGCCGGTCCGATCCCCAAGATCCCAAAGCTTCCGATCACCAAGAACGCAGATGTATGCGATCCGAATGCGCAAAAGACTCGCGACCTCGAGCGATTGCTGGTCGATTCGGATGGAGGCGTTGCGAATACGGTGGTGTATTTGAAGGACATCAGCCAGGGCAAGGCGATGGATCTTCCCGAATCACGCCAACACATGGACCAAAAGAGCTGCCGATACGTCCCGCACATTATGCTGGTGCCACAAGGCGACGATCTGCAAATCAAGAGCGATGATCCCATCCTGCACACGGTTCACATGTTTGGGGCGGCAGACAATAACATTCCGTTTCCATTTCAAGGCCAGTATATCCCGGCGAAAATGCGCCGGACCGGCGTGGTGAATTTGAAATGCAATGCGGGACACGTCTGGATGAACGCAGAGGTGCTAGTCGTAAAGCATCCATACTATGTGGTCACCGATGAGCACGGTTTTTTCAAGCTGAGCGATGTTCCGCCGGGGGAGTACGACATTGAGGCCTGGCATGAGGGCTGGAGAATCATATCGGAAGAAAAAGTTCTGGATGTCGCCTCGCAGGTGGAAGTGAGCCGCCCCATCTACAGCCAGCCGGTGACTTGGGCCAAGAAAGTAAGCGTGAAACCCGAGCAAACTGCCACAGTGAATTTTTCGATTTCAGAGAAATAGCAAAAGCGCGTTCGGATGCTTGCCTCAGGCCTTCGATCCACGAGCCCTTCTGCTCCGTCCTCGCGAGCGCCGGTGCGAGCGATCGTACGTCGAAGCGGAAAGTCCCACCTCCCGGCGCGTCTGCTTCTTCTCCGCCGGTGACCGCCCCAGCAATTCAATCACGCTTCGTCGAGCGTATCAGGTCAAGGTCGAAATCAGCGACCCATAGGCGTTAGGCGGAACAGTACCGGGGGCATCGCATAATCAGAACCACCACTCAGGGATGTTTCCAAAAGGCGAAAAGATACCAGCCCCCCCAAATCAACAGGGAGATATATACGATGATTAACCACGCATTTACTTTTCCAGTCCGCTCCTGAATCCCGGAATACTCATATGTGTGAATATCGTGATCATCGTGCTTGTTCATGTCGGTCATCTTTTCCGCGCCTCCGAGGCTAATCATGCCTGTCTAAAGCGACCACCAAAGAGCAAAGCAACGGGAGTGGGAGCAACCCGCGTAATCCCCGCCCATTCTATGCGACGCAGATGTAGTAGATGGCGATGGCTACCAAGATCGCATATCCGACGAGCAGCCAAGAAGAACCTGCTCGATCATGCGAAACGTCCGTCGGTAGCCGGACTATTTCCCTGGGATGGTTCATACGTTCACCAGATCTCGACTGAATTGGAGATCGTCCGTTGTTTCATTTTTGAGCATGATGAATTTCGGCTTCTCTGGGTCGCGATACTGGCCGTGGCGGACAAGAAGCAAGAAGATGCAACACGCGTTGAGCGCAAACCCAAGCCCGGCTAAAAAGGTCCAGAATAAAACATCAGTCTCCATTGGTGTCCCCTTACAGCGGCTTGGTAAGAATCAGATAGGTATCCGGCGGACCAAAGGACATCACATAATGAACCAGATCCCACCGCTGATCCGGATTGAGGAAGTCCGCGTATGAGGGCATGGGAGTTCCGTCCATGCCCGTGCTGAACGCTTTGTACAGATCCTGCGGCGCCGGCCCGCTCTTCATATCATTGCCGCCGTGCGTGAAGTCGCGCGGAGCAATGGGATTGCCCCAATTGTCGCGCAACGTGGAGGCAGAAGGACCATTGCCCGTGCCGTCCACTCCATGGCACTCAGCGCACTTCATTTGGTCATAGGCGATCTTTCCGCGGGAAACCGAGTCAGGGGTGTTGGGAGGTTCCGGCGGGATGACGATGACATCGCCAGGCGTCTCGTCCTTGAACCGGTCGGAAAACGTCTTGATGTACTGGATCACGAACCATCGGTCCTCCTCGGTCAATTCATGCCAATTCGGCATAGCGGTGCCGCGTATACCCATCGTAATCGTGCGGTAGAGATCGGAGTCCGTCGGAATAGAGCCAGAAGGCGTCGAACGCAGCTTGAAGATGCCGTCTTTGAAGATGCGCGGCTTGGTGGTCAGGAAAACAGCAACGGGACCTTGCCCATTGCCTGTCTCGCCATGGCATCCAATGCACCGACGCACAAAGACTTTCTTGCCTTCCTGCACTCCGTCCTCGATGGCGGCCGGAATGAACGGGATGGACGACCCTGCTGTGACATAGAGGAAGTTCTTCCGCCAGGGGCCCAGATTCGTGCCGAGCTTCTGGATGTAGGCCACAAGCGCAACGGCGTCATCCGTCGGAATCGGTCTGCCGTTCGCGTCTACGCCTTTATACAACCAAGGAAACCGAGGCATGATCGAGTCGGGGACAACCATACGGGGATCGAAATGATGGGCGTAGTGCCAATCGTCAGCGACCCTTCCGCCTTCACGCGTCAGGTCGGGGCCGATACGGCGGGTCCCAAACATGTGCGGGACATCGTACGCATATTCACCCTCTTGAGAGGGGGGGCCCCAACGGCGATCCTCACCTGTCACGGGGCGGACATACTGGGAGTGGCAATACCAGCAGCCTTCCCGGATGTAGACTTTGCGGCCCCTTGCTTCGAGTGGGGTGTAAGGCTGCGCCTGGACCACCTTTCCATCCATGGTGACAACGGTCGTTGCGTGTTCGCGTCCCAGCCAGGGCAGCAGCCCCATGACGAAGACTGCGGACCCCATGAACACAACGGCCATAAACATAATGAATGTGTCGATGCGTTTGTTTTGCATCTCAGTCCGCCGCTGCAGGCGCGAATGCCTTCTCACGCTCCATTTCCGGAAGCGGAGAAGGTTCTACGACCGTCATAAACATGTTGACCATGAAAAGGAAAATGCCAATGTCCATGCCTACGCCCGAGAGCGTCCGGACGAACCAATAGGGCCTCATGGCTACGACGGTGTCGACGAAATCGACTGAATCCGCCCACATCGTGCCCTGCATCAGCCCCATCAGAGTGAGCACGCCGGCCATCGTGCTGAAGCTGATGGCGATGAGCCAGAAGTGCCAGGTGGCTAGAGTCTTGCTCCACAGGGCGTGACCTGTGACGCGCGGCCAAACGTAGTACGTGCCCGCCATCGTCCAGACGACGAATGTCCCGAAAATCGTCAGATGAGAGTGGGAAATCACGAAATCGGTGAAATGGGTGAGCTGTTGCATGCCTCGCAAGGCTTCGGTGGAGCCCTGGAAGCAGCCGAGAAAGTAGAAGATAGCCCCCATGATGCAGAATTTAGCTACAAAACTTTCCTGCAGAGCTTTCCAGTTGCCCATCATGGTCCCGAAGAAATTCTGGGTGACGGTCCACACCGGGATAATCAGCATCATTGAGGTGAAAATCGCGATCGTCTGGGTCCAGTTGGGAATCGGGCTGTAGAGATAGTGGTGAATGCCGACGAAAGGGTAGAACAAAGCGATGGACCAGAAGCCGACGAGCGAGAGCTTGTGGCTGTAAAGGGGATTCTTCGTCGCCAGTGGGAGAAAGAAGTAAATCAACGCGAGGCCCGCAGGGGTGATCCACAGACCTACGATGTAATGGATATAGAGCCCGTGGAGAGCCGCGTTGTTAACGCCCGGGACCCAATACGGGAGTAGGATGTTCCCCAAGGGGAAATTGATCGCCGTCCAGACCATCGCGCCGGCTACGTAATAGAGAGAAATGTACAGCAATTTCTCTTTGCGCTGCACGATAGTGGCGATGACCATGTAGGTCAGGACTATGAAGGCGATGATCAACGGTACGTCCGCCCACAGAGCGTAATCGCCGGCTTCAATGCCCTTTTGATAGCCTGCCATGAGCGAATACGAGCCCATGACGATGCCAATATTCCAGAGCCACAGACACCAGAACCCCATCTTCTCGCCCACCATGCGGATGCCTGTGAGCTTGGGAACCATATAGAAAACGAGGCCGAAAAAGGTAGTGGAGAACGCCCCGAAGATCACGCCGTTGACATGCATGGGCCGGATCCGGCCCCACGTGAGCCAGGATATCCCGCCCAGCCAGTCTGGGTAGTTGAATTTGATGGAGACGACCACCCCCACGAGCGGAAAGATCATCGTCCAAATAATTCCCCAGAACAACCACTGCTTGACGAGCTTCGCATTTACGATTGGTTCATTTTCCAAATATGCTTGTGATGCCGTCGCCATCGTTCCTCTCCTGTACGGCCGGCCGGCGTACGAGCAGAACCAGACTAACTTTTACTTCTCGGAAATCTGGAAATCGACGCTCACCTTGCCCTTCGCGGGCACGGTAACGCTCTTGTCCCACGTCAGGCCGTCGGCGAAGATCGGTCGAGTCACCATCTGGTGTGCGTCGACGTCCATCACCGACTCTTGCCGAGCGACGTGCCAGCTTTCATGCCAGGCTTCGATGGTATAGGTACCAGCCGGGACGTCCGTGAGCTTGAAATTGCCATGCTCATCCGTAATGGCGTAATAAGGATTGTCGACGGTGAGGGCTACGGAATTCATCCAGACATGACCCGCATCGCATTTCAGATCCGTTTCTCCCGGACGCGGGAAAGGCCTCTTGACGGGATGATTCGCAATCGGAAAAGGAATGTTATAAAGCTCAACGCCTGTCATATGAATGTTGTGAAGGATCGGATCGCTACTGACCATCGTCAGGTTGTCTCCTTTGGGAACCAGCATGATATGGGGAATGTAGCGGCAGTTCTTCTGGTCGAGCGAGCGCCTCACCTCAGGCAAATCCATGGCTTTGCCCTTGGAAATGCCCTTTAGGTAAACCACAGTGTTTTCGACAGCGCCATCGGACGCGATGATGATGCGCTCGAGATCGCGAGTCTTTTGCCCTTGTGGCGCGCATATGTCAGGATTCTTGGTAATCGGCAGGGTGACGGGCTGTGGCTTTGTCCCTGTCCACTTCACCGTTCCCGAAATCGTTCCTCCATCTGTGACGGTGACGACTGAATACTGCGCGAAGGCTGTGGACGCCGTCGCTAGGCTCGTTGCAATCAGCGCCGCTACACGGAAAATGCTCACACTGGTTTTCATCGTTCTACCTCCCTAGGCAGTATAAATAGAAAAATACTTGTCTTTGTTTCATCTCTCGGCCAGCATGCAGAATCCTCGCTTGCCCCGCCGCAGGGTCCGAGCTCTGTTCGTTTCCCGCTACCTATTTGGCCTTCGGTTCCTTGGCCCCGGCCTTTGGGGGGTGATAGTGCACCATCAGAGTTCGCAAATAGTGAACCAGGTCCCAGGCCTGGTTCGCATCGACGAAGTCTGCCCACGACGGCATGGGCGTCCCATCCAGACCAGTCATGAAAATGCGGTACAAATCCGCATTCGTCGCTCCGCACTTGAACCGGGTACCCTCTGTGAAGTCAAAGGGCGGGATCGGATTTCCCAGGTTGTCGCGCAACGTTGAGGCCGAAGGCCCATCCCCGCGTCCCTCATTCCCGTGGCATTCGAAACATTTGAGGGTCGTAAGATAAAGGGTCTTCCCGCGTTCCCTACTTTCCGGAGTATCAGGGGTCTCAGGAGGAATCTTGATCGGGTCGCCCGCCTTCTCATCTTTGAAGCGCGGAGAGAAAGTCTTGACGTACGCAACAAGGTCAACGCGCGCCTTTGGAGTGAGGCCGCTCCACGTGGGCATGTAGGTGGTGAAAATCCCGCGACCAATCGTGTCGTACAAATCGCTGTCGAGGGGGAGCGTGCCCGAGGGAGTTGAACGGCACTTGAATAGGCCGAGCGTAAAATTGCGCGGTAAGGGACTCGCGTACTGGAATCCGATATAGGGGCCCGCTACATAATTTGCGTTTTCGCCTTTGCCGTCGCCACGCTCGCCGTGACAACCGACGCAGAATCGCCGGTAATGCTCCTTGCCCACGGCGGCATCGCCTGAGATTGTACCGACCTGAGTGGCCAAGTCCTGACCAGCGGCAGCGCTGGGAATTGCGAGGGCGATACAAAAAGCCCCGAGCATCAAAGACTGTTTCAGGTTCTTTGTTCGGGCCATACGCACCTCGCTCCTTTAGAAGTCGAAATCTACGCCGAAGAATAAGCTGCTGCTGGTGATGGTGCAGTTAGGCGACGTCAAACAGGGGGCTCCTAAGGCTCCGCCTTGATTGGTGATGCCGTTGGATCTGACGAAAGAGTATTCCTGCTGCAAAGCCAGACCAGCGCGGCTGAACATAAACGGATACCACCGATTGGCAATAGTAAACGCGTTCAGATTGCCCAAGTCGCCTGGGATGCTGTCATTGGCTTGTTGCGCCATGTGAATCGTCTCCCAGCGTGCGATGATGATCCATTGGGGCGATATAACGTATTGGCCCTCAAGAAAACCACCGTTCCAAACCACGTTATGGTCACCCGCCGGAAGAGTCGTCGGCGGCCTCGTGGTCCCGAAGCCAAAGTTGGCGAGAATTCCGTTATCGTAGGCGTGCATGTAGACGCCTTTAAACAGCACTTTGTTGAAATACCACTTCCATTCCGCGCCGGCACGATAGAAAGGCTTGTTACCCCTTCCGTAAACCGGAGCCCCACCGGATGTTTCGAAGAACGTAGGCGCGAATCCGAAGTATGCGTACGCCCCCACCTTCATAAACCCGCTGTGGAACGTATTGAAGCCCTGCTCAAAGTGGCCATAATAATCGAACGTCCGACCGGCTGGAGTGGTTGAGGGCGGCAAACCGTAGATCTGATTCACCCCACCATCAAGGCTGCTCACTGCGGCAAAGGCGTACCGGGTGTAGCTATTTGCGTTATGGCCCATCAACTCTAAGCCGATTTGATTGTCCCCGATGCCTCCGAAGGGGTTCAAGTCGCCGGAAGGCGTAAAGTGGTAAATGTAGTAAAAGCCCCCATCTCCCGACATCGTGAGTAGACGCTTCTCAGAAACCGGAAGGTCGAGCTCGAACTTCCCGACCTTAACGTTTAGCCAAGGAGTGTGCAGCAAGTTATCAAACCGAACATAGGCCGACTCAAAATGGAACGTAGCGGTTGGATCCGAGGACGGCAGCACGATGAACGAAATGTTCTTGTAAAGAGTTCCACCAAACCACAGGTCAATCCCGGAAAGATCGAAGCCCGTTGTCGTCAACGTGCCCGAATGAGAACCGTCCGTGGCGACGCCGGGTGTATTATCCACCGCCTGATTGTTCGCGCTCTCGCGATGCCAATTTGGAGTGATTCGCACCGTCATTGGAAAATAGGATGGATCGCGCGTGATAGGAGAATCGCGGTCGTTCATCATCTGATAGCCGTTGTCGCGGAACACCTGCCCGAAGTTATTGAGTTCCGGCCAACCGATATGACAAGCAGAACAAGGCAGTCCGTACTTTCGCGCGAACGCAGGAATTGCATTGGTTGGCTTCGGAGCCGGGAGCAGCACAGCCAGCACTAATAAGAGCGCTGGAACCGCGGCGAAAGCTCGATTGATCATCTTCGACATCGAAGGGGAATTCATCCGTGCCTCCTGGTTTTGAAGCCTCGATGCAATTCGCCTGGAAGTGAGAAATGAACGGTCGGGAGGAGCAAAGACGGCTTGCAGCTGAGCGCAAATGTAGAGTGCGGAGGGAGAATAAAAGCGTTCATACTCACGTTGAAAAATACATTGGAATCAGAAGGTTGCAATGATTCTTAGGATATTTTTTTCTGGAGCAAAAGGGTGTGCGTATCTACACATCCCAAGTTTCATTCACAAACATATCTTTCGTTATGTAACCGAAGCCCACTCCAGTGTCGTCTCAAGATGGCTCTTACTGCGGATTCGCTAAATCTGTGAGAGAATCCGTCTGTCTAAGTCGCTGAGGTACGTTGCGGGGGGCGCTCCGAACCTCAAATGTTCTTACTTCATACAGATAAGTACGGTCGACGTATTCCTATCCTAAGTACTTCTGCGGGTGCTCAGTGTCTGGAATAGCTCCCAAAGCGGCTTTGTCCAGCCATCACGACCTGATCGAACATAAACGCGCTGAACTGGCGATGCGCCAGCATGCGGAATCGTTAGCCAATGGCCAAATCTCGGCTCTCAACAGGACACTGGCGCTGCTTGCCACTGAGCCTTCGCTTGATACCGCACTCAGCCACGTTTTGAAGGCAATCACCGAGCAGCTCAGCGTCACCTCCTCCGGCCTGCACCTCATCGATTTCGACACCAACACTGCAGTCCTACACATGAACTATCACGACGGCCAGATTACAAGAGGCGCGGACATCGGCAATACGTCAGCATTGCACGCGCGGCATGTAGCTGTCGTTACCAACAGATGGCAGAGCCAAAACGGGAAGTGTCGGGAACCAGCAGTTTTGGACGTCGCCACCGCGGATGAACTCGACGACGACGGGCGCAAAACGCTGCTGGCCGACAAAATCTACACTCTGCTGCTCGTTCCGCTCATGGTTCATAACAAGCTTGTCGGCACCTTGAGCATCCGCATCAAAGAGCGGCGCTCGCTTCGCGCTGCGGAAATCGAATTAGCGCAGGCCCTTGCTCAACAGGCCAGCCTGGCGGTCCATCTCACGCATCTCGCCGAACGCTCACGGCAGGTCGCAGTTCTCGAGGAACGAAACCTCGCCGCAACCGGCCGGGCGGCGGAACTCGCGCGCGCGAATCAGGCACTGAAGCAGACGCTGGATATTCTAGCCACCGAGCCCGACATGGACCAAGTTTTGGGCCACGTTTTGACAGTAGTCACACAGGTGCTTGAGGGTACCGTTTCCACTCTCTGGCTGCGTGATCGCGACGCGGAAACCGCCAAGCTCCATCTTGTCTATCGCGACGGCCAATTAGTAAGCGGCCCGGCTTCGGGCCACCGGCTCGCCGGCCAGACATTGGATTTGTCTCGTCAAGATCTGTTTGCGTTCGCGGTATTTCGACGCTGCCGCCCGGTGTGGCATGAAGTTACGACCAGCGAGGCGCTGGATGAAACAGCGAAAACGTATCTGCGTGACCAGGGCGTAAAGGCATTGCTCGGAATCCCGCTGATCCTTGCCGATAAAGCAATCGGCGCGATTGTCGTTCGCTTTGCCGAGCTACGCCAGTTCGGCTCGGTGGAATTGGAAATGGCGCAAGGCTTGGCGCAACAGGCGACTCTCGCGCTTCAGCTGACGCGCCTAGCGGAACAGGCTCGCAAGGCAGCCATCACCGAAGAGCGGAACCGAATGGCGCGCGAAATTCACGACACCCTCGCGCAAGGCTTCACAGGAATTCTTATTCAGCTACAAGCCGCAAGACAGGTTCTCAACGGCTCCAATAGCGATGCTGCCCGCCATCTGGAATCGGCGATGGCGCTCGCGCGAGTCGGCCTCACCGAAGCGCGTCGTTCCGTCCAAGGACTCAGACCTCAACTTTTGCGCGACGGCAACATCACCACGGCTCTCGAACAACTCGTGCGACACCTGGGCAGCGACTCGGTGGTGCGTATCAATTTCTTGTCGAATGGAGACGCGCAGCGCCTCATGTCGCCGGACATCGAAAGCAATCTCCTGCGCATCTCTCAAGAAGCGATCACGAATGCGATGAAGCATTCTGGTGCAAGCCAGATCAACGTGCGGCTTTCGGGTGGACCCGAAGCCGTTCAACTCGCCGTTGAAGACAATGGCGCCGGCTTCGATCCCCACGTTAGCACGTTGGGTCGTGGCTTCGGATTGATTAGTATGCAGGAGCGGGCGGACCGGATTGGCGGCGACTTGACCATCCTCACCAAACCCGGCTCAGGAACCAAAGTCCATCTTCTCCTGCCAATCCCACGCGCCGCGAAGACGGCAGATGATCGTTCATTAGGAGCCGGTCATTCATAGGGCAGATTAAATAGGGCATACGAATGCATAGGGATGATTCAATTCGCATCATGATCGCCGACGATCATCCGGTCGTGCGCGAAGGGCTCGTCGCGTCGCTCAATCGTGTTCCAGATATGACCGTTATTTGCGAGGCAGCCACAGGAAAAGAGGCATTAGATCTATTCTCCCGCCACGTCCCCGATGTCGCGCTGGTCGATTTGCGGATGCCCCAAATGGACGGCGTGGAAGCGATCGAAGCGATTTGCGAGAAATTTGGCAACGCTCGGATCATCATTCTCACCACGTTCGAAGGCGATGAGGATATCTACCGTGGCTTGCGTGCCGGCGCACGCGCCTATCTTCTCAAGGACACTCGGCTCGAGGATTTGATTCACTGCATACGCATCGTTCACGACGGGAAGAATTATATTCCTCCCATGATTGGCGCGAAGCTGGCCGAGCGAATGAAGGGACCCGAGCTCAGCAGCCGCGAACTGGAAGTTCTACGATTAATGGCCGGCGGCAAGAGCAACAAAGAAATCGCCAGCGCGCTATTCGTCAGCGAAGGCACCGTGAAAGGCCATGTTAACCATATCCTCGCGAAGCTTGGCGCGAATGGCCGCACCGAAGCGGCGCGCATTGCGCTGAAGCGCGGATTGGTTCGCGCCGAGTAAAATTCAGCGTGGCGCGCTCCTCTGCGCGCTCTCAAGTTAAATCTCTCGCACGTGGATTGACTTGCCCCTCCGCACATCCTAAGATTCCGCATTCTTACCGTCTTTTCGGTTTTGGTTTTTCAGCAGGAGCTCACTGGTGGCCGACTGGCAATACGCGCAGTCCGATCGCTCCGAACAACTCGCGCAAATCACCTACTACTCCGCAAAGAAATACGATAAAGGCCGCGAGATTGAATTTCGAATCACCGTCAAGGAATTCGTCACACCTCCGCCGGGCCAGCACACCCGGTTTTTCGCCGAGGCGGACAAGAAAGTGAATCAAAAAACAACCGCGCTGCTTCCCTTTGGATGGGGCGACTCGGTTCTGAAAGCGCTGGCCGGATGCCTGCGAATGATTCGAGATTTTCCCTATGAAGAGGAGTAGTTGCCGCCCATGCCCATGAAGCTATCTACACGTCAAATCAAGCCCGGCATTGTCCTCCTTGAAATCGCGGGACGAGTCTCCATGGGTGACGATTGCACGCTGCTCGATAGCGAAGTCGAACGCCACATCCAGAAGAATGAAAACCGAGTGATCTTCGATTTAGCCGGCGTGAACCACGTCGATAGCGCCGTGATCGGCCAAATTGTCAAATGCCTCAGCCGGCTCAAAAGATCGGGCGGAGCTTTGCATCTCTCCGGGGTGCACGGCATGGTCGAGGGGGTTCTGAAGATGACGCAGCTCTATCAGGTGCTCGCGATCTACCCGACCGCCGCAGAAGCTGCCGACAATTTTGCGCCCCGGGCCTAGCCGATGTTTTCCAAGCCCCCTTTCACCGCCGCGATTTAGAACGCCACGTCCTTGATGTGCGTCGCAATAAACCACTGGTTCCCGAACGGATCGATCACACCAGCGCTCCGGTCTCCGTATGGCTGATCTGCGGGAGGCATCAGCGACTTCGCGCCCGCTCGCAGCGCCTGCTCGTACACAGCATCCGTGTCCGGAACATACAAATGAATCGCGCTCGGCATCGGCCGGTACGGCCCGTACGCATCGCTCATTTCCAAAATCGAATCGCCGATCGCGATTTTCGCGTGCGCCACGCCCCCATCGGGCGATGGCACAACGAGTCTCTCCTCGGCCCCGAATGCTTCCTTCAGGAATTGAATGAAGGGCCTCGTTTTCTCCAGTGAAAGATACGGCGTCAGGATGCGAAGCCCTTCGGGCATGCTCTGGCCTTTCAGCGGAGTTGCGATGTACCAATGGTTTCCAAATTCGTCCGCCACGGAAGCACCGCGCTCGCCATATTCCTGGTCCACCGGCGCTTGAATCGTCTTCGCACCTTCTTGCAAAGCCCTGGCGTAAACCGCATCCACATCCTTCACAAACACGTGCAACGCTCCGGGCGCCGGCGGGATCTGTTCCGTTGCATCGGCCATCTCGATCATCGAATCGCCGATCCTCGTTTGCGCGTGCATAATTGCAGTTCCCCCTGGTCGTTGCACCTTGAATATGTCAGCAGCTTCGAACACATTCTCCAAAAACTCGAGCAGACGCGAGGCATCCGGAACGATCAGATATTGCGTAATCGTGTGAAACCCTTCTCTGATAGGTTTAACCGCTGTGCTTGCCATTTGTCCTCTCCTTTCAAGGTCCTTCTTAAGTTGAGACTTGAATTCTTCGCTGGGTAGTCCCCGCAATCCCGCAGCAATGCGCGCGAGCGCTGCCAGTTCGCTATCGCCGCGATCGACCGTCGCGCCGCCGGCGAGTACGGAGCTTACGATCTCGTCGAACTGTTCGAATTGGGTTCGACTAGCCATGTCTCTCACCCATGCGCTCGCGCAGATTTTGAATCGCGCGAAACTGCAATTGCTTCACGGCTCCTTCGGTGCGTCCCATCGCTTCCGCGATTTCGCGAATTCCCTTCTCGTCCGCAAATCGCATTTGGATTACACGGCGCTGATCCGGTGGCAAGTCCCGCACGAGCCGGTAAAGCGCGGAGCGGTTTTCTACGGAACCTGAAACCGCCGCCCCGGACGATTCTTCCACTTCGAGGTCTGAGCCAGTCGTCTCTCGCGCGGCGTGCTGCCGGTGGTTCGATATCGCGTTCGTCGCGATTCGAAAGAGCCAAGCGGAGAACGGAATGCCCCGCCATTCAAACCGGCTGAGCCCTTCGAGAGCCCGCCGGAAAACCTCCGCCGTCAAATCCTGCACTTCCGCGCGTTGCAGCACACGCCGTCCGATGAACGCGTAAACGCGCTCGAAGTTGAGCTCGTAAAGCTCTGCGAAGCGGCCAGGATCCCTCTTAGCCTCTTCGATCAGCAGCTTTTCGTCAGTTTCGTGGCTGACGTCTTTCAACTAGCTCTCCAGAATTGCAGCCCTCATATACCTAAACCGCGAAAGGTCGCAAAAGTCACGCTGTCCCACTAGCTCTCTTCGAACTTTCGTTCGGTTCCCGCTGGTACGGCCGGCCTATAGCCTATCCCCAATCTTTTCAGTAGATTTCGATCTGGCACAGTGTGCAGCTGGAGGCGATGAAATGGCTACCGCAGTTCAAATTCGGGACAGCGCCGGAGCTTCCGCGCATCGTCGCGCGGGCAGCCTGCGCCGTCGCGAGCGCTTGAAAGTCTCCTTGCCGGTGCAAGTGCAGCCCTTTGACGCCCGACTTATCGACATCATCGACGTAGGCGAAGTGAGCGATTTTACTCGCGACGGCCTCTATTTCTTCACCTGTATGCCACACTATTTCATAGGGATGCGGCTCATCGTGACGTTTCCGTTTGGGGATCAGGCGTCGGCCCACAGGCGCTTTCTTGCCACTGTCGTTCGCATGGACGACCGGCCCGATGGGAACCGCGGAATCGCTCTCCGGTTTCTTCTTTAATTTCGGTTATCCGATGGTATCTCCACGTCGTTCGACTTTGGGCAAGCCACCCAGGATTCCGGCTTGTCAGTCACCTGCTACCCGGGCGAAAATACACAGTACGTAAATCGAATTGCCCGTTGCTTCTTTTGAGTTTGGAGCAGACGCATTCTCGCGCGGGCAGCCAGGAAAAAACGATGCGAGATCATCGGCACAAAAGCCACGAGACGGGACCATCGAGTAGCTCCGCCGGAGCAACCGTTACCGACTTGGAGCGCCGCGGGACGAATCGCCATGTTTTTACTGCGGCGGCGGATGTTGTGGAGATTCCGTCCGGGGCTCGTTTTTCCACTCGTACGACCGACTTGGGGCCGGGTGGATGCTTCGTCGATACGGCGAATCCGTTAGCGGTCGGTTCGAAGCTTCACATGAGACTCCACAAAGGCAAGACCAGCTTCGAAACGACTGGTACCGTCGTCTATTCTCAGCACGGTCTCGGTATGGGGATCGCTTTTAGCGATCTGCCGCACGACCGCCGTTGTGCCTTGGAATCGTGGCTCGCAGACTTAGCTGGCGATCGTCAATCGCATGATGTCGCAACCCACGAAACGCACTCCACTCCGAGCTCGTCGCCGCAGCGAACCGGAAATCCCGCTCTCGTTCGGCTCGTGCGGCTAATGATTGGCAAAGGAATGCTAACGGAAGCCGAGGGAGCTTCCGTGCTGATCGATCCTGTCCTTTAGCTACCTCCGAGGAGCCTGGTCTGTGGCGATAATCGCAATTATCGCCTAATTGTCCTCTCTTGGGAATGCTGACCGAAACCGGGCCGCTGCCGTCTCAAGCATTTGCCAAAGTCCAATCGCCACTATCGGTTGGGAGGCTAGTAATAGGACTACTGTGCTACACAAAAGTAGGTATCTTTTTCCGTCTTTAGGAAAATCTTACAGTAGCACTGCGCGGCTGCATTGCTTCTAAGTGACTTAAAGTGAACGGTATCAGGCGGCGAAAAATGATACGACCAACGGTGATACTATTGCATCCGAAGGAAAGAGGGAAAAATGGGAGAGCGAAGAAAAGCAAGGCGTTATGAGGTTTACCTCCCGGTTCAGGTCTGCCTGGCACGACGCCGTCCCGCGGATTTTCACACGGGCCAACTGCGCGACGTCTCCCGTAGCGGTATTTTCTTCCACTCGCACGTCGAGCTTGAGCCCGGAACGCACGTCGAGCTCACCTTCTCCCTCCCCGGCGAAAAGGAACGCGGCACAACTGTACTCGTGCGAGCCAGCGCGAAGGCTCTCCGCGTGAATTCGCTTCCCGGTGAGATCGCTCCGCTCTACGGCGTAGCGGCCACAATTGACCGCCTCGATTTTGTGCGGCCGGTCGTTTCTTCGGCTGCCTAATTCGATTTCACCTAGTCCAACGATCCACATCCCGCATCTTTCTTTGAGAATTTCTGCGTGCTTTGAGAATTCCTGCGTCTTGCAATCTTCCCTCTCGGTACAATTGCATGCGGGCTGTCGATCAGTATTCGCATGGCAAAACACGTTCGCGATTGGCTGGAAGTCGAGCGTGCATTCCTCGGCGGTTTGTGTGCGGCGCCGCTGTCACTCGAGGAGCGCGGCGCCACTCTGCCCAGGCTCGCGGAATACAATTGGCGGAGCCCCGACCATCGCGTGATCTACGAAGCTTTGCGACGTTCACGCCAGCCCGACTCAGCCGCGTTGCGCGAGCACATCGCCGCGGAAATCACGCGCCTCGGTTTTCCTGACATCGACATTACGCCATTCTTTGTCCCGTCCGCGCTATCGAAAGCCGACATCGCCAGGTTGGCCAATGCCTTACTCGCAGCACGTTCTGAGGCTCCAGATACAAAATGAACGCGCGCACGCTCCGCTACCTCACCATTGCGGACGTCACTATGTTGCCCGCTTTCATTCTCTGGTTCATCTGGCAACTGCAATTTACGGCGCGATGGACATGGATAGTCTTCGTCGGCTGGATGATTTTCAGTTTCGTACTGCACCGCGACACGCCAAAGACACTCGGCTGGCGCGCAGACAACCTATGGCCAGCGACGAAGCAAGCCCTGCCCTTTTTCGGCGCGATGATTCTGGGACTCCTCTCAATTGGCGCCGCGTTCGGCTCGCCGCTGCGCTTGCCACCAAATCTGATTTCCTGGCACCGCCTGTGGAGCTACTTCGCATTCTGCGTGCTCCAGCAGGTGCTGCTAAATTCGCTGCTTCATAATCGCATGCTCTCGCTTGTGTCGCGGCAATGGGTTGCAGCCTTCTTGACGGGACTCATCTTTGCGGCGTGCCACTGGCCCAATCCCGTGCTCGTACCGTTGACGCTGATCGGCGGCTCCGCGATGGCCTGGATGTTCGGCAAGCAACGCAACATCATTCCTCTCGCCATTGGCCAGGCGATTCTCGGCTCCATAATCTTCTGGGCCTTTCCGGTGGCATGGCACCACCATTTGCGCGTCGGTCCCGGCTACTATTCGTCGTGGCTGCCGGTGCCGACGAGATGGAGGGGGCGGCGGCCACGTCAGCAGCGGAATCTGTCTACCGAGGGTTGGGAGGAGGAGAGGTGTCGCAAAGGTGAGGCCATTTCGGCCGCTGTGCTGCGGATCGCGGATCGGGACGGCCTAGACTGAAACCCGTTCAAGCAACGCGCAGAGAGGGCAAAACGGGAGTACAATGCTCCCCGTTTTACCGGTCAAAAAGGAAATCTCGGATAAATGCAGACTGAAGGAGCACGGCGATGCAGCATTCACAATTAAGCGATGGAAGAGATCGATTTGACCGCCGGGCCTTTTGCAAGGCTGCCGGCGTTGCAGCCGCTGTCGGGGTAGTAGAGGCAAGCCTGGGAAGCGGGTTGGCCCACGCAGACCTCACCAAGGAACAGCGTGACAAGATGACGCCGGGCGAAATCATCCAGCAGATGAAAGCTGGCAACGAACGCTTCCGGTCGGGCAAACCGCAACATCGCGATCTCATGCGCGAAGCCAAGGCGACTGCGAAGGGACAGTATCCTGCCGCAATTGTTTTCAGCTGTGTTGACTCGCGAGCGCCGGCCGAGCTGATTCTCGACTATGGTATTGGCGATATCTTCAGCGGTCGTGTGGCAGGCAACGTTGCTGACGAGGACATATTGGGAAGCATGGAATTCGCTTGCAAGGTGGCGGGCTCGAAAGTCGTGCTTGTTATGGGCCACACCGCCTGCGGCGCTATCAAAGGTGCCATTGACGAGGTGCAGCTTGGCAATCTCACGGCGTTGTTGGCGAAGATCCGTCCGGCCGTTGAAGCCACTCAGTACACTGGGGAGCGCTCGGCCAAAAACTACGCGTTCGTGGACGCTGTGGCGCGAAAGAACGTATCACTGACGATCGCCAACATTCGGGAAAAAAGCCCCGTGCTTCGGGACCTCGAATCCAGCGGCAGCATAAAGATTGCAGGCTCGATGTACAACCTCGAAACGGGAATCGTTGAGTTCCTCGAGTAGCGGTTACGGACGCTTACTTGACTTTCGGTTCCCCCTTGCGCAGAAGAATCCGCATCTACTTGGCGATAGGCGTTGGATTTGAGGAATGAAGACGGGAACCTGGTCGCCGCCCGTCTAAGATCGTTGCTTAACGCAAGGATGTTGTTGTTGACCCCCGACTCTCGGAATTCGCGATTAGATAGGTTCTAATGAACCGCGACCGGTTTGCGGGACGACACTTTCTTCAGCGCAAACGCGATCGGCACAGTTGCGAAACACAGCAGCGCCAGATACCGGAAATCGTCGATGTACGACCACAGCGACGCCTGCGTGTCGATCGCGCCTTCGAGCAACTTATAAGTTCGGTGCAGCGCATCCACCGGATCGGTACGTTGGTTCATCAGCCCATGAAATCCGTCTATCGCGCGCTGCATCAACGGATTCTGCGGCGAGAGCGAATGTGAGAGTTCCGTGCGATGCAGTTGCTCATGGCGCGAGACGATCGTATTGACAATCGATATCCCCACGCTTCCGCCCACGTTGCGAAACAAATTGTACAAGCCGCTCGCATTTCCAATCTGATAATCGGGCAGCGCACCCATCGCCAGGGTCGCGAGCGGCACAAACACAAACCCGATAAAAAATCCGCTCACCGCCACAGCCCAGAACATCGACCACTGTCCGACGTCCAGCGTCATGTGTCCCAGCCATAAATTTGCGACGGCCACTCCGCCGAATCCAATTGCAATCAGCTTCCGCCCATCGAATTTCGACAGCAGGTATCCGACGAACGGCATCGCGAAAATCGCTCCAATTCCCCGCGGCGCCACCGCCAAGCCTGCCGCGAGCGCCGTGTAGCCCATGAGCGTCTGATAGAAGAGCGGCAAAATCGTAATCATCCCGTAGACGACTGCGCCGAAAATGGCGATCTGCAGGCATCCGACCGTAAAATTCCTGTTGAGCAAAATTCGTAAATCAACAAGCGGTTTCTTCATTGTTAGTTCGCGCCATAAAAACGCAATAAGCGCAAGAATCAGAATCACCGTCGCCCAGCGAATCCACGTGGCGCCGAACCAATCATCTTCCTGCCCTTTATCCAAAATGATCTGCAGCGCGCCCAGCCACACCGCCAGCAGGCCGAGCCCAATCGCATCGAGTTTCCCCGCTACCGCCTCGCGAATATATTTCGGGTCCACCACCAGCCGGGAAATCAAAATCACGGCGAGAATCCCGATGGGAATATTGATGTAGAACGCCCAGCGCCAGCTGTAGTTCACCGTGATCCATCCGCCCAGCGTCGGACCCAGCACCGGCGCCACCACAACGCCGAATCCGAACGCGGCCATCGCCTGCCCGCGCTTTTCCGGCGGAAAACTTTCCAGCAGGATCGCCTGCGAAAGCGGCTGCAGAGCACCTCCTCCCCCGCCCTGAATCGCGCGCGCGATCAGAATCATCGGCAGGCTCGTCGCCGCGCCGCACGCGAACGACGAAATCGTGAAAATAATGATGCAGATCACCAGGAAATTCTTGCGCCCAAATTTCTGCGCGAACCATCCGCTCGCGGGCAGCACGATCGCGTTCGCCACCAGATAACTCGTCAGCACCCACGTCGCTTCGTCGTTCGTCGCCGAAACACTCCCCGCAATGTACGGCAGCGCCACCGCCGCGATCGACGTGTCCAGCACTTCCATGAACGTCGCCAGCATCACCGCCGCGGCGATGAACCATGGATTCGTTTCGACGACTGGAGGAGATTTTTGTTCGCTGGCCATGAGGGGGCGCGATCCGTAATCGAACTGTAGAGTTATCCGAGCCGCGATTCAATACAGTTTCACGAGCGCGGAGAAACGATGGCTGCTGCGATTACTCTCAATAGATGCGCGAGGGTGCGGATTTGACGCGAGAATAATGAGACGCAACTGCCGGACAAAAACTGAACTCAGTTTTTTCGTGGAAGCCAGAAATCCGGATCGGCCTTGGAAAATTCGATGGCGATGTGCGCCTTACCACGCGAGCGATGGCCCGCTTGCACCACGCGGCATTCGCGCTCGGCATCATTCAGCATGTTCACCAGAAATAATCGCTGGCCTATCGCGACGGTAGCCGCGACGGTAAAAGAACACCCATCGTCGTTGATGTCCGCGGTTTCCGTCTGTTCGTGGAATGGGTGCTTCCCAGAATCCGAGCCGTAAACGAGCACCGGCACCGGCTGTTCCCAGCGCTCGCTGCGCCGCCGGTCCGCGCCGTCGGAGTGCGGATGTGCTGGTAAACGTTCGGGCGGATGTGCGAGTGAATGTTCACGCTTATCTGCGTGAGGATGTGCGAATGGATCTGCGGGCGAATGTCCCGGGTGCTTGCGCTCCTTCGAGCGCGAGCGTTCCTTTTCCGCCTGTTTCAGCGCCTTCCAAATCCGGCTCACAGCGGCTCCTGCAGTTCTGAGAGTTTTTCGGGCTGTCTACGATAAACCTACTCACCTCGCCGCAGCCGCCTCGTGCACTGGCGCTTTGCGTATCCGTTACTGCGAGAAACCGGCGTCCCCCCTCAGCTTATTTCGGCTCCAACACCAAAGGCAACCCATTCTTTGTGTTCCCGATAATCACAATTTTCGTGTTCGTACTCGCCGACAAGCGTTCGGTCGCCTCGATTCCCTTCCACTCGAGCAACTGCTGGCTGATGCCCTGCGCTACGGTCGTTTGAAAATCGCGGATTCCCTGCGCCTCGATTCGTTTGCGGTCCGCTTCCTGCTTTTCTTTCTGCAAAATGAAAGCCATGCGCAGTGAATCTTGTTCGGCTTGCTGCTTCGCTTCGATCGATCCTTTCAGCATCTGTGGCAACTGAATATCTCGAAGCAGGACGCTCTGCACTTCCACGCCGCGAGCACCCAGTTGCTGCACGAGTTCCTTGTTAATCTGTTGCGCCACTTCTTCGCGCGCGCCGGTGTAGAGCGCGTTCGCGCTGTGCTGCGAAGTGACCGCGCGGATCGTCGAGCGCAGGTTCGGCTCGACTACCACTTGCACATAATTCGGTCCTATCGTCCGGAATACTTCGGCTGCCTTCTCCGGGCTCAAGCGGAAGAGCAGCGACGTGTCGAGCGTCATCACCAGCCCTTCGTCCGACGGCACGCTGGCCGTTTCCTTCAACTCCTGCGTGCGAATCGACATCGTGTTGTTTATTTTGAACGGGTTGACGAAATGCGTTCCCTCCTGGAGGACATCGCCCGTTACGCGCCCGAACAGCGTGAGCACGCCAACGTGGCCGGCGGGAACGTACGCAACCGACGCGTACACAAGAATCAAAATCACAATCGCGAGCAGCAGATAGCCAATTCTCTGCGACAGCCTGGCACCGTAATTGTGCAGCATGTCTTCAGCGTCTCCCTGGCGGAATGCGGTCATGGTCACCTCCGGTGACGTTTCACCTTCACGCCAGACCTGGCTGGCGCGCCGCCATTCTACCTGCCCGGTGCTGCACTTCAATGTTTGTAGTAAGCAGTACGTTTGCGAACGCTTGTGCGTCCCGCACCAATTCCTATGTTTTGCGCGTTGCCTTACAGATTCAAATCCGAATACTTCGCATCGGCCGCGCTTTGCGCGCGCGCCGAGATTTTCAGAGGAGTCTGCCCACGAGGATTCGTCCAGCGGCCCGGAATCGCGTGCCCGCACTTCGGGCAGTGCCCTTCACGCGTCAGCCGGTTTTTCTCCACGCTATGCCACGACCGCTCGACCAGCAGCGTCTTGCACGAAGGGCACAACGTATTCGCGCCGTCGCTAAAAATGTTGCCTTCGTACACGTAGTGCAGCCCAGCGTCGAGCGCGATCCGCCGCGCAGCGTGCAACGTCTCCGGCGGCGTCGGCGGCTTATCCTGCAATTTGAAATCAGGATGAAACGCGGTGAAGTGCAGCGGCACATCCGGCCCCAGATTTTCGAGCACCCATTCAGCGAGCTGGCGCGACTCGTCCGGCGCGTCGTTCAGAGTGGGAATAATCAGGTTCGTAATCTCGAACCACACGTTCGTTTCGTTCTTCAGCCACTTGAGTGTGTCGAGCACAGGCTGCAAATGCGTCAGCGTGATCTTGCCGTAGAACTTTTCGGTGAACGCTTTCAGGTCGATGTTCGCCGCGTCCACGTGATCGTAAATGTCGTGAAACGCTTCGTAGGTGATGTATCCGTTCGAAACCATCACCGTGTTGAGCCCGTATTCCTTCGCGGCGTGGCAAATGTCGATCACATATTCGCCCCAGATGGTGGGCTCGTTATACGTGAACGCGATCGAAGGGCAACCGTTGCGAATCGCGAGCAGCACCACGTCTTCGGGCGGTATGTAGGACGAGCGCACTTGGTCGGAACGCGATTTCGAAATGTCCCAGTTCTGGCAGAAGAAGCAGCCCATGTTGCAGCCAGCCGTTCCCATCGAAAATATTTTCGTGCCGGGCATGAAATGGTTGAGCGGCTTCTTCTCGATCGGATCGATCTGCAACGCAGCGGGATGCGCATAGCCCAGGCTGTAGAGTTTGCCGCCCTCATTCGCGCGGATGTAGCAGAACCCAGCTTGCCCTTCGCCGATGTGGCAGTGCCGCGGGCAAAGATAGCAGTGAACTTTGCCGCCGGGCTCGGCCTCCCACCAACGTCCCTCGTGCAGCCCCTCCGATTTTTGCAGAATGTTTAGTTGCGACATTTTCGTGAACCTTTAGTTGCCATTATACGCCTGTGCGTGAGACGAGATTCGTGACTTGTAACTGGTGACTCGTGATTCGTGATCCTCCTCGTAGCGCTGGCATCCTGCCGGCTCTTTTAGCTTTTCCTCCCAGGGCCGCTGCTCGTTACACGCAAGAATCGGCGCGCCATAATCTCCGGAAATGCCGTTTTTGTTGCTATTAGAATTTTGCTTTGTCCTTTGTTTCGAGCTACTTGACTGATTTTCTGATGTGGCGACTGTTGCTATTAGAAATTCAGGGGCCCTTCGTCGGCGGTGATCCTCCTCTGGACAAGCGAGCGGCATGGTCGCGCCGCGCGCTCGGCAACCTTGTAGCTTTATGTGTGAACGCGGATGAAAAATCGCAATCCGTTCGCGATTAGAAACTTTTAGTGGGCTGTTTTTTCTATAATTTACGCTGAATTCTAATCGCGCGTTCGCGATTAGAAAATAGACGCTAAGTGGCGTCGAATCAGAGGCGGTGTGCTGCATATTCTGCCGCTGAACCATGTCTTCGTCCGATAGCATCGTTCGCCTTGTCATATAAAAACGGGCAATGGTAGCAAGAATTCGAGCGACCGGATATCCGTATAACTACGTAGACCTGTGGAAAACTACGACAGTTAGTAAAGACCTAGTCCGTGTTAAGTGGGATTTGATTGTAGACTGCGACCGTGGGAACGATTCTCTACCTGCCCGAAATCGAGCAGTACCAACACACCATAAGCCTTCAAGGCCCGAATTCGACGGTGAGTTTAGGGGGCGAGCTGTCCCTTCCTGCGGGGATTGAGCTTGCGTGCTTGGCCTACGACCTAGGACAGGATTCAACACTCACAAATGTATTGACTGTCGATTGTTCGAAATCGCGTGTGTGGTCTCTCGTTCGGAGGATCGGATGGCCGGAGTGTAGACCGGGCCTTCAAGTGGCTGGTGGGGGGAATGTTTTGTTTTCCCTTCCAACTGGACCGACGGACCACTCGTGGGTCGCATTCCTATACTCATTTCGAGCGGCGCTTCGGCGCAACGGGTTCTCAAAACAGCTCTCTCTCGCGCTCGCCGGGGCGCTCGCGGAAATTGTAGACAATGTTTGGGAGCACAGCGAGTCCCCGCTCCCGGGCCTCGTGGCTTTCACTGTCGAGAATCAACGCCTTACTCTCATCGTTGCGGATCTGGGAATCGGAATACTAGAGAGCCTTCGTTCCAATCCCCAATACTCGCACTTAAGTACGTCCATGGAGGCTCTCGAACTGGCGATCAAGCCTGGCGTCTCTCGATTCGAAAACGCTAAACGCGGATACGGATTTCGAACAATACTTCATTCGCTCGCGGAATTATGGGGAATCGTTCGCATAAGAAGCGGTCGCGGATCCCTCACGCTAGATCGAACTGATGAAAAGCGGCGCAGGTTAAAAAAGTTCCATCCGCCGCTCCCAGGATTGCAAATAGCGATCACATGCGGAGCACATCTATCCACCAGTCGGCGCCTTATTTTCTAGTTCGCAAGGCTTGACCTAAGCTCTCGCTTTCATTATACTCAGTGAACACAGTGAACTAAGGAGGACCAGGTGAAGTGGGTCAATGTTTCGAAGATCGTTGGCGAAACGCTCTTGGCGGGAAGCAAGCTCGGGCGCAAGCATTTGCCATTATTGGTATCCGCCGCGCTCACTGGAGGCAAAGGAGAAACAGTAGTCTGGGATTGGTCCGGAGTAGAACTGGCTACGTCGAGTTATTTCGCGAGCACTATGGCGCCACTTCTGCGAATGGCTATGGCCGGCGAGATGGAAATGTATCCAGTATTTCTCGGACTCAACACTCAATCGCTAGAGGAATTGAAGATTGTGTTGGAAGCGGAGCGAATGCCGGTCTTTCTTGCAAAGAGGAAAACTGGGCCGGAGTTTGGAGGCGTGACTGTTATTGGCAAACTTGATGAAGCCTATCTGGATACCCTTCGGGAAGTATTGAGAAAAAAAGAAGTATCGACACGTTCCTTGATCATGAGCGATCAGAACCAGCGAAAGGTCAGCCAGACCGCTTGGATTAATCGGCTCGTAAGACTAAATCGCTTACGCCTGGTTCGACGCAAGAAGATTGGGCGGGAATTTGTGTATAAACCAAGTTTTCTGGAGGCATGATTGCGATGGGGGAAGATTTTGTTCGTAAAACTCAGAAAAGCTACGTAAGGGCGATGCAGGAGGCACCTCCTAAGCACCTCGGTGCTGGCCCGTTACTAGAGACAATAGTTGCGGATGAAGAAGAGGTCGCGCGCTACATATGTCGCCTCGTGGACGGCGCACCGATGCCGGAGGTAGGCTTGCGCGTTCGGCTCTACATGAGGCCCAGCCTTTCCCGAATTGCGGTTATCACTGAAAGTACTGTGATCGGGATTGTGCTGGACGAAGGCGCGAATGATCTGCGATTGACCTTCGGAGCAAACCCGCAGTTGTGCGGCATCCTCGATGGCGTCGTAGTCTCAACCCTTAGAAACTCTCAGGTTTTTGAAGTCGAAACAAAGGTGCCGAGGCGACACTCCGATGCCCGCTAATCCGCTACTCTCGCCGACTGGCCCGCTGAGACATAGCGGAACCGAGATAGCGCTTGGCTGTTTGAATTGTATTCACTTGGAGGAATGTGGCGGCACATTTGCGTCGGTTTTTAACTGTTTCGATTTGTGTTGTGATAATCCGTCTGATTGCAAGGTTCTGTGCCCTCGGGCTGACGACTTTGTTTCAAAATATCGTGATTGTGGCGGCATAACTGCCGGTGGAGCATGGAAACTTTGTCAGAATCCACCCGACATACTTCCCCGATACGTTCCAATGGTGCAGCACTGGTATCGTCGAAGAAATCCATTGAATGTTCCTTTCGTAGGTATTCCGATGTTCAGCCTCGTGCGAAACAGGGATACATATGGTCCCATTGCTCATTCTGCGAGCAGCCTCAAGAAGCAGTTCAAAGTTGTTCCAGAGTCACGAGTACTTCTCATTTCGATCGGAGCCGACCGACGCCTTGAACAGTATTGGAAGCTACGACGCTCGCGTTCTACTCCCGAAAGGCTTTCAGAGTTACAGGTCGATTTCGTCGTAGCACCCAATTACTCGATGTTCCTCGATGTTCCGCGTACTGACAATCTAGCGAACAGAAGACGCTCCTTGCTCTGCGCAGAAGAGCTCTCGTCTGTCGGTTGCAGTGTTGTCCCCTACGTAAGTGCAGTTACGCCTCACGACTGGAATTTTTGGAAAGCGTTTCTACGCGAGCACAGCCATATCAGTATAGTAGCGAAAGAATTTCAGACTGGCCCATCCAATGCCAGTATTGGGCGTTGGCATCTCGAGAACCTGCTTCGAATTGAGGATGCTATTGGCAGAGGCCTGCATGTCATCGCCGTAGGCGGCAGAAGGCAGCTTCCAACTTTGGTTCGGTTGTCTGGCTTCACGCTAGTGGACTCAGTACCGTTCATGAAAACGGTATTTAGGCGTGAGTTGGTTCGCGATAGAGATCGCTGTCGATACGTCCTTCGCAGGACGAGCCGACGAGAGACTTTGGATGATCTACTGGCACGAAACATTAATTGCTACCGACAGTATGTCGAACTGAGAGCGCAAATGTTGACGGCGCGAATTCAGGTCCGTCCGCTAATGACGCGCGCCTCTGCAAGTCGTGGAATAACGATTTCACTTGACGCGCTTGCGTCCTGCGGTTTGGGGAAGCGTTGGGGTCACAGATCGAGCGAGTGCCGTTCAGGATTTGCGTGACGCGGTTGGTTGGCACGCGAATCTTTCGCGCGACCTCGCTCATATCGAGCGCGTCCAATCCTTCTGCGAGTTGTTCGCCCGGGTGAATGGCCTGGGTTGGCATAAAGATTCTGCTAATGATAGTCGACGATCTCGACGTTTGATGAACCCGCTCGTTGGCTAGCCCCGCGGTGGTTACTGGTTTCCTACGACGACCGCGAATTTCCAGGAGCCGTCGCTCTGCCGCTTCAACACACGGAGTCCTTTGCTGTGCATACTGACCGGAGCGGCGTCGGGAGACATCACAAACTGGGCGTCACTTTCGCCCCACTCGTACGCCCAGCCGTCGGCGATGTGAATCTCTTTGAACGCGGGCGTGTAGGTCAACACCTTGAAACCAGGGACCTGGGCGCGGCCTTTCTCATTGTCAGCCGCGATGGCCTGCTTCCCGACCACAGGCGGTTTGCCAGGTTCGAGACGCACGCCGTCCTCCGTCCAAACATCGATCAACCCTTTCGGATCGAGAGACAGCGTAACTGCGATGTCCTGTTGGTGCAGTTTTTCGATAGCCGCCAGATCTGCGGCATGCGTGCTTCGCTGAGTGATGTTTGTATAGGCGCTTCGGGCGAAAAAGCCGATGCCGAGGCCCGCGATAAACACAACAATGGTGAGAGAAGTGTGCCTCGTAGAGCCTCCTTGGCATCTGCACTTGGCACCCCAGGAGAGCGTTTGTCAACAGCCAACAGGAAGAGCACAGGCAAGAGTGCCTGTGCCACTGAAATTCAAAAGAGCTGGCAGGTCCGATTTCAGGAATCCGGTGGAGTCCATCGTCCCGCAACCGCGTCCGGGACGCACAGAACGCGGACTCCAGAAACCGGAGATGCTCTTCGTGGCTGCTATTTAGCTCTTACCGGGATAAACTTGGCCGCATCGAAACGAAGCAAACTAAGGCTGAGAGCTTAGACGATGAGAATTACTCGGTCCATTGTCGTGTCCGCTGGACTTTTGTTCAGTTGCTTTCCCATCCACGCTCAAGATGAGAACTCTTCTCAACCGCTCACTCTGCAGCAAACCATTGCACTTGCGCTGCAGAACAGCGGCGACGTGGCTCTCGCCCGCGCTCGATATGCTGTTTCACAAAATCAATTGTCCGCAGATCACGCGGTTTTTCAACCGAATCTTTACGCCGGCTCAAATGCGGCTTACACACAAGGATTCCCTTTCATCGCGAAGCAAACCCCATCGGTTTTCAACATGAATTACGTTCAAACGCTTTTCAATTTACCGCTTCGCGGACAGGATAAGGCCGCCAAAGAGCGTGCTGAACAAACACGGATCGAACTGCAAAGGGTTCGCGATGATGTTACGGTACGCGCAGCTACTACGTATCTCGAATTAGCCGACGTGCAGGAATCGCTGGAGCTAGCACAGAGCGAAGAATCGAGCGCGGATAGCATTCTGCGCGTAGTTCGCGAACGGTCATCTGCTGGGTATGAACTTCCAATCGAGGTTACTCGTGCACGTTTGACATTGGCTCAGATAAAAGAGCGGTTAACTAAACTGCGTGACCGAGACGATATCCTTCGTGCTCAGCTTCGAACCTTAATCGGATATGCATCGGACAAGCAGTTCAAAATCCGCTCTGAGGAACTACGAAGTTTCGAAAAGCCGCAGCCCACGTATCCGTTGGATGCAGCATTGAATTTCAATCCTGTAATCGAGCAAGCTGAGCGCGAGCGCGATGCTCGAGCATTTATTGCGCAAGGTGAAAAGGGTGGCTACTGGCCGACCGTGGATACCGTTGGGAAGTATGACGTTCTGAGTGAAGAAATCAATCATTGGAAAGAGTTTATTGCTAACCCGAAATTCTTCCGTGAGAACAACGTCACTGTAGGTATATCTTCTCGAATCCCAATTTTGAACCCGACAACTTCCGCGAACGTCGCGCTCGCGAAGAGTCAATTGCAGGAAGCGGAACTCTCATTGGCTAATCAGCAGCAAAATTTGGCTCTGGATGTGAAGCAGCGCTTTCAACGACTTCGCGAACTAAGAGCTGCTTGGGACGTTAGAGAACTCGAACTGAAAATAGCTGACGACCTTTTAGCCGCGAGTCAAGCGAGAGAAGCGCAGGGACGTGGGATGGCTAAGGAGTTGGCTCGGGCACGCTTAGAGGACAATGAAAAGCAGGAAGCCGTACTCGACGCAACGTTCGAGACGGCAAGAGAAGAACTCATGCTGCTGGAAATGATTGGAAAGTTGTCAGATGTTTTCCCTTCGCTGACGGGCGCGCAGCAAAGTGGATCTGTAGGCAGATAGCGTCTCACCCGCTCACGCGTGTACCGGTTCGGAGCGCTTCAGTTTCGGAAGTGCATTGGAAATGGCGAGACGATAGGCTAGAGCTTGCTCTGGGTGATTGCGGCGAGCGTTGCCCTCGTGACCCGCAGATAGTCCACAGGGGCGAGGAGAATCTGCAGTCCGCGGATTCCCGCGGAGATCGAAATCGTGTCGTAGCGTTCGAGACTCTTGTCGGCATAGACCGGATACGCTTTCTTGGCGGCAAGCGCGGTTACACCGCCACGGATGTAGCCGGTAAGCTTCTCCAAGTCCTTTACGGGAACGAGGTGAATTTTGCGATCACCGGAGGCGGACGCGAGAGCCTTCAGGTCCAACTCTGTATCACCCGGAATGACCACCATGCAGATGCCGTGCCGGTCACCCTGGGCGACCAGAGTTTTGAAGAGTTGCCCGGGTGGCAGGCCAATCTTGGCAGCGACCGCTTCCGCAGCGAGGTCCTCGGGGTCCACTTCATATTCGCGCAGTTCGTAACGGATTCCCATTTGATCCAGGAGGCGAGCGGCGTTGGTCTTCTGTGTCATTGCACTCTGCTAACGGTGCACTCAGATGCTCAGGACTGGGAATGGCGAGTCGCGAACGACGGCGTAGGTGAGATCCCTGATGCGGCCGTGAGGGTCGGATTGAGGACCTCTTCCGATTATCAGCACGTCCGCGTCAAATCGGCGAGCGGCTTCAAGAAGCGCATCCTTGATGGGGCCGATCGCGATGCGAACCGGCGCATTGGAGCCGACTTTTCGCTGGAGGTCGGCGATACGCTCGCGCGCCTGCTGCTTTTCTTCCGACTGAATTTCTCCTTCGAGATCCAGTTGAACGGACAATTTGGGATCGGTGGATTGGATGGCGTGAATGATGGTGAGGTTACCGCGCGCTTCCGCAGCTGCCTGATGACAATAGCGGAGCACTCGTTCTGAATTTTCGTCGAAGCCGATGGCACATAACCATTCGCGGTGCTCGAGCGGGCGCGGAGCTATCGTCTCAGCGTGTTTGCTGGTTACGACGGGGCAATCGGCGTCATTGAGCACCTTGGCTGTCGTGGAGCCGAGGAGCATCCGCCGGAAAGTGCCGGCGTGCGTTGGCATGATGATGAGGTCGACGCCATTCTTCCTGGCGACCTCGGCGATCTGCGTGGCCGCGTCTCCGGCGACTAGGATTCTTGGGTGTTCGGAGGAGGCGAACTCGGCGCTGAGGAAGGAGTTGAGCCTGTCGCGCGCGATACCCTCATGCTCTTCGGCGAGCTCGGAAGCCGGCCTCAGGTAAAGTTCGAAGGTGTTGTAGCTGGAGGGGTCGAACACGTGGATCAGCGACACTTTGGCGCGAAACAAAGTTGCGGCCCTTTTTACGTAGGCGGCCATGGCAACGCAGGAGGGCGAGAAGTCCACGGGAAAGAGGATGTTGGTAATCAGGCCCATCTGCGCCTCCTCGCGACATCGCGGGAGACCTCATCTTCTCAAAACAGCGGCAGGTCTCCAAGCCGTGACGATTCCCTCGCGATTGACTTGGTCGTTGGTGCGACCTAAGATTGCGGCCGAAACCGGCCTTCGTTTGTTTCCGTTGTGCTCTTGACATAGCGGGCTTGCGAATTGGGCATCAACTAACCAATGGACGCGCAGAACCCCGGCCATACGCCCTCGCTGGAGATGGCGTATGTCTTGTTCATGGATATAGTGGCCTACTCCACTTTGCGCATGGAAGAGCAGCAGAGCGTCCTGAGCAAATTCCAAGAGGCAGTACGCAATACCACGGAATTTGCTCGCGCGCGTGCAGAGGATCAGCTTATTCGGTTGCCAACCGGCGACGGAATGGCTCTCGTCTTTTTTGGCGATCCCGAAGCTCCCGCACGCTGCGCTCTCGAGGTAAGCCGCAATCTCCGCGAGCATCCTGAAGTGAAGCTGCGAATGGGCATTCACTCGGGACCCGTGTACCGGGTTGCGGACATCAATGCGAATCGTAACGTCGCTGGCGGCGGTATCAATATCGCGCAGAGGGTGATGGATTGCGGAGACGCCGGCCACATTCTGGTGTCCAAAGCGACTGCGGATGTTCTTATTGAGGTGAAGAGATGGGAACCGCTACTCCACGACATCGGCGAAACGGAAGTAAAGCACGGGCAGCGTCTGCACCTCTTCAATTTGTGGACGGAGGACGCCGGAAATCGCGAGCAGCCATCGAAATTGCACCAGAAGCAGAAGAGCCGAGTTAACACCATTGTCGCCGCGGCCTCGGCAGCAATTGTGGTTGCCGCAGTGATTGGCGTATGGCTGGTGCGTGGGCCCAAGGCACATGCGCTGAATGTGGCGGACACGATTATTTTGGCGGATTTCGACAATGAGACGGGGGACACGGTCTTTGACGACACGCTGAAGCAAGCGCTCAGCATCAGCCTCCGCCAGTCGCCTTTTCTCAATATTGTCCCGGAGGAAAGAGTCGGCGCCACATTGAAGTTGATGACACGTCCTGCAGATACGCGGATTACGCCTCCGGTGGCCCGCGATGTGTGCCAGAGGGCGAACAGCAAGGCTTACATTGCGGGGTTGATCGCCCGACTGGGCAGTCAGTACGTGATCGGGCTCAATGCAGTGAACTGCCGGACGGGAGAGATGCTGGCGCAACAACAGTCCAAGGCGGCGGAGAAAGAAGAAGTCCTTGATGCGCTGGGAAACGCCGCGGCGAAACTGCGCGAGGAGCTGGGCGAATCGTTGAGCACAGTCGAGAAGTTTGCCACGCCACTCGCCGACGCAACCACGCCTTCACTCGACGCCTTGAAGGCGTATTCGCAGGGCCTCATCAAAGACCGGCAAAATGACGCCGAGGCTGTCCCGTTCTTCAAGCGTGCGATCGAGCTGGACCCGAATTTCGCGTCCGCTTATGAAGCACTGGGGACGTCGTTTTACAACCTGGGGGAATCGGGCCTGGCGCGTGATAATTTCACAAAGGCGTTCCAACTCAGCGGACGCGCGAGCGAGCGCGAACGATTCGTTATCGCTGCGCGATACTACCAAATGGTGACCGGTGAAATCGAAAAGGCCATCGAAAACTTCCAGATCTGGGTGCAAGCCTATCCCCGCGACGCCCGCGCCCACGGAAACCTGGGAGGCTTGTACGGAGCCACGGGCCGTTTCGAGAATGCTGTCGCCGAAACCCTCGAAGCGCTGCGATTGAGCCCCGATGCAGGCGCGAATTATGCAAATCTTGTTTTATCTTACACGGCGCTGAACCGGCTCGAGGAAGCGAAAGCTATTTATGGCAAAGCAATCGCACGAGGCGTGGCGGACGACCCGCTGACGCGCCTGAGTTTTTTTGGAGTTGCGTTTCTCGAAGGTGACACGGCTGAGATGAACCGCCAGATGGCCTGGTCCGCGGGCAAACCCCAAGCCGAGGAAATTTTCCTTGCGGCGAAATCCGACACGGAAGCCTACTACGGCCGCCTGCGTTCGGCGCGTGAGTACTCGCGGCGCGCCACCGACTCCGCCCTCCGCAGTAACGAGAAGGAGACCGCGGCGCAGTGGATGTTGAGCGCGGCCGTTCGGGAAGCTGAATTCGGCAATTCCGATCGCGCTCGACACGCGGCAGCGTCTGCGCTCGCGCTTTCGGCCGACCTCGATTCCGAAATCCTCGCGGCTCTGGCGTTCGCCCGTGCCGGTGATGTACCGCAGGCCGAAAAACTGGCCAATAAGCTGGCGGGGGATTATCCGCGCGACACGCTTGTGATCAGCTACTGGCTTCCTGTCATCCGCGCGGCTATCGAAATTGACGGCAAGAATCCGTCGCAGGCGCTCGAGGTTGTCGAACCGGCGGCTTCTTATGAGCTGGCAAATCCGGACACCTGGCCGGGCCTAGGCGGGCCTCTTTATCCAATTTACCTGCGCGGGGAGGCGCGGCTGGCGTTGCGACAGGGGAGTGAAGCTGGCGGAGAAATTCAAAAGCTGCTCGATCGTCGCGGTTTGATGAGGGCGTGCCCGCTGGGTCCACTCGCACATCTCGGGCTGGCGCGCGCCTATCTGTTGCAGGGTGAGACTGCGAAGGCACGCGCTGCGTATATGGGTTTCCTCAGTCTTTGGAAAGATGCTGATCCGGATATCCCGATCCTCATTGCTGCGAAGGCCGAGTCTGCGAAGTTGAACTGATGCTGATCTGATGCTCGCTTCGGAGGCGAAAAGACCACGACGAGGAAGGCGCTCGTCGTGGCTATCAAATCTTTCGCGATCCACGGGTTACGAGTTACGAATCTCGAGTTACAGTGTGTGCTGGGCGCGGCGGCGGGTGGCGACCCAGTCGAGGAAACGTTCCATGCGGGCGCGCTCGCGCCACATCAATGCGAAGAATTTGCGGGCGTCGAGGTTGGCGGCTTCGTGGCCGAAGAAGGTTTCCATGCGCCATTGAATGTAGGGTGAGGCCCAGGGACGGAGGCGGTAGCCTTTGGAGATGATCCAGTAGTAGCGGAGGGCGTTCAGCATGTGGCATTCAGCACGTGGCACTCCATATCAAGGTGCGGGCGGGTGGTAGAATCGGCGCGAGTACGAGCGAAGTGGAAGCCATTAAACTGGGAGCGATGAGAGGACGATGACCGCGCCGCTTACTGCTGAGGACCATTACTACGCCGGAATCGATTTTTTCGGCGAGGGGAAGCTTGACGAGGCGATTGCGGAGTACGAGCGCGCGATTGAGATGGATCCGAAATTTGCGGATGCGCTGCATGGTCTGGCGCAAGCATACTACGCGAAGGAAGATTTTGACCGGACGATCGAGACGGCGCGGCGGATTCTGGCGCTCGAGCCGGAGGACATTTTGGCGTGGACGACGGTGTCGCGCGCGTATCAGCGCAAGGGGATGGTGCCGGAGGCGGAGGAGGCTGGGAACAAGGCGCGCGTGCTGGGTTGGAAGAAGGAGTTGCGGGAGCAGAAGAAATAGAAAATGGAAAAGAGAAAATAGAAAATGGGAAAAGGTAGAACACGCGATAAGTCACTGACATGATATATTGGAGACTGACTTCACAGCCCACGTTGGAACTTGAAGGTTTCTGCCGGCGAGGCACGGGGCGAGGTCGGGAGGCGTCAAATGAGCATAACGCCCACATCTCCGATTCCCACCATCGAGCAAAAGCCATCGTCCGGGCTCCAATTCCGGTTCTCGTGGAAGTGGACACTCGTGATTGTCGTAGTCGGGCTTATGGTTCTCATGTGGCAGTGCGGCTGGGCGATGATGACCGGAAAAAAGCTTGCGGACGCGGCCGTCCTGCATTTTCATCAGCAGCTCGATGCCGGACAGTTTGAGGCGATTTACGATGAGGCGGACCAGGGATTCAAAGCTGGCGACAGCCGTGAAGAGGTGATCAAGTTTCTGGAAGCGGTGCATCGAAAGCTGGGACATTCTGGTAAAGCAAACTGGGTCAACATCAACGTGAACACGAACACGAATGGAACATTCACCACGACTTCCTACAAGACAACGTTCGATAGCGGTCCTGCTACCGAGACTTTTACATGGGTGAAAAGCGGCAGGAATTTGAAGCTTTACAACTATCACATAGAATCAAGAGCGCTGATCTTGAACTAACGATTCGGAGGCTTCGGGGCGGAGGTGAGACAGGCTGAAGCCTGTCCTACTGAAAAGCCGCCGGCCTGAAGGCCGCCGCTACGTGAGACGACAACAAAAAAAGGGCCGGATGAAAACCGGCCCCTTCGTGAAATCAACTCCGCTGTTTAAAGGGCGCTGCAGACGGATTTTACTTCGGTGTAGTTCTTCAGGACCTCGTGGCCCATTTCGCGGCCCCAGCCGGATTGCTTGTAGCCGCCGAATGGAAGCGCGGCGTCGAAGACGTTGTAGCAATTGATCCAGACTGTGCCGGCTTTTAGCTTCGCCGCGATCGCGTGGGCTTTCTTTACGTCGCGCGTCCAGACGCCGGCGGCGAGGCCGTAGACTGTGTCGTTCGCGCGCGCGATGATCTCGTTCATATCGCTGAACGGCGTTGCGGTGACGACGGGTCCGAAGATTTCTTCCTTCACCACTTTCATTTTGTCGTTGGTGTTCACCAGGACGGTGGGCTTGACGAAGTAGCCCTTGTCACCTTCGCGTGAACCGCCCGTGGTGGCCTTGGCGCCTTCCTTGAAACCCGATTCGAGATAGCCGCAAACGCGATTGAGCTGCTCTTCGGAAACGAGCGGGCCGAGGTCGCTATCGGGATCGAGGCCGGGACGCACGCGGATTTTCGAGGCGGCCTGGGAGATGCCGTCGACGACCTTATCGAAGACTTTCTTCTCAATGAAGAGCCGCGAGCCCGCGCAGCAGCACTGGCCTTGATTGAAGAAGATCGCCATTGACGCGCCAGGGATTGCGGATTCGAGATCGGCGTCGTCCATAACGATGTTGGGAGACTTGCCGCCGAGTTCGAGCGAAACCTTTTTCAGATTGCCTTCGGCGGCGTGGATGATGAGCTTGCCGACTTCGGTGGAGCCGGTGAAGGCGATTTTGTCGACGTCCATGTGCGCGGCGAGAGCGGCGCCAGCGGTTTCGCCGTAGCCGGGGACGATGTTGACGACGCCATCCGGGAAGCCGGCTTCCTGAATCAGCTCGCCAAGACGCAGCGCGGTGAGAGGTGTTTGCTCAGCTGGCTTGAGAATGACGCAGCAACCTGTGGCGAGCGCCGGGCCAAGTTTCCAGGCGGCCATCAGCAGCGGGAAATTCCACGGAATGATCTGTCCGACGACGCCGACGGGCTCGCGAACGGTGTAGGCGTGGTAGGTGCCCTGGCGCGCGAGTCCCATGGGAATCGTGTTGCCTTCAATCTTGGTGGCCCAGCCGGCATAGTAACGGAAATGATCAATGGCGAGGGGTAGATCGGCGATGCGGGCGATCTTGAGCGGCTTGCCATTGTCGAGCGATTCGAGCTGCGCGAATTCTTCGGTGTGCTTCTCGATCAGATCCGCGAGACGCCACATCATGCGGCCGCGTTCGGAGGGCGAAATTTTCGACCACGGGCCGGTTTCGAAAGCGGCGCGGGCCGCTTTTACTGCGCGGTCGATATCTTCGCGATCGCCCTCGGCGACATTCGAGAGGACTTCTCCAGTGGCTGGATTATAGGTGGGGAACGTCTTGCCGGAAGCGGAGTCGACCCATTTGCCGTTGATGAGCATCTTCTGCTTCTTGCCTACGAATGTTGTTACCTTATCGTCGAGCTGAACTGCGTGCGTAGCTGTTGCCATATTCTATTCCTCCTCTAGGGATCTTCTTATTTTGGGGAATTTTGAGCCTGAGATGCGGCTCGAAGTGCTTTCTGCGGATTGGAAGTGAACGAGCATTCAGCGCAGGAGCGTTTGTTTCGGCGGGGCGTATTTTCGCCCAGCCACATTCGAATCGTTGCAGAGCCTATGATAGGCGCGTCCGGTAGCCGATGGCAATAGGCCGGAGTTGTTTCCTGTGGAGATTTTATCGTCGCCGCTTTCGGCGTGCTTTCTTTTTCGGGTGGCTTGCGGTGACGAGTGTTCGATTCTTTTTCGCCGCGGCCCAGGGCGGGGTGAGAGGATGCTTCGGTTGGTAGAGCCCGAGTTCGGCGCCGCCAGGAAGCGTGATGGATGTTGTGAGGCCGAAGCCTGCCTCGGTGATTGGCCGGCTGAATTTTACGCCACGCTTTTCGAGATCGGCTACGGTGGAATTGATTTCGTCACATATCAGGTACAGCTCATTGTGACTTCCCTTCTCTTGCGGATGAATTCCCAGCTCAGCTGGAGGGAGCGAGAAGATCAACCAGCCGTGGCCGGCGTCGACGGAGGGAAGTCTGAGCACATCGCGGAAAAATGCGCGGACTTCTTCGGCGTGGTCGCTGTAGAGAATCGCGTGAGTTCCGGTGATCATTCTTGGGCCTCCGTTCGGTACTTCAGGGGCTAAAGCCCCCGCTTGTTGCTTTGTGTTATGTCGCCCCTGAACGGGCGACCCACAAGACGTCTTTTTTGCTCGCAACAGCCCCCATCAAATCGGGTAGTGAGCTTGTGTGCGACGGATTGTGATCCAGCGCAGCTCGATGAATTCTTCGAGGGCGGCTTTGCCGCCGAAGCAGACGTAGCCGCTATCTTTCACACCGCCTAACGGCATTTGCGGCTCGTCGTGAACCGTCGAACCATTGAGCGGTGAGAGAGTATATTTCAGATAGGGAGAACTGGGAGCCGTTTTCGGGCGGTCGCGACTGGAACCGAGCGGCTTGCGGAATCATCTCACATACATAAGGTGGGTGACCTGGTCCGAGGAGAGCAATTTCATGAACGCGAGAAAGGCATTCGTTAGGGGAAAGCTGGCAGTGGCCGCGGTGGCAGTGGTTCTCGCATTCGCTGTGACGGGCCTGAGGCGAGAGAACAATCGCATCGAGGGGAAAGAGAGGACCACGCCCGGCGCGGCCTCTTCCGATGAGTCCGGAAAACTCTTGAAGGGCGAGGGAGCTTATGGCGACTGGCGCACGGACGCACCGGGCGTTCGGAGATTGATTACGCCCGCCGATATGCCGAAGCCCTACGCGACGAGATCGGCGCAGAACGATGCGCACGTGGTGTCGCGACCGAGTAATGCGTGGCCGCAGGTGCTGCCAGGATTCAAGGTCGACCAGATAGCGACCGAGTTGAGCGAGCCGCGATTGATTCGAACGGCGCCGAATGGCGATCTCTTTATCGCCGAAAGTCAAAAGGGACAGATTCGCGTCCTGCGCGGATTCGGTGCCGACGGACGGGCGCAAACGGTGCAGGTGTTCGCGACTGGCCTTAACAAGCCATTTGGAATTGCTTTCTATCCGCTCGGGGCGAATCCGCAGTTCGTCTATGTAGCGAATACCGGTAGCGTCGTCAAGTTTCCTTATCAAAATGGCGATTTGAAAGCGCGCGGCAGAGCCCAAGCTGTCGTCGCGACGATTCCGGGCGGCGGCCTGCTGCACGGCGGCGGACATTGGACGCGGGACATCGCATTTTCCCCGGACGGGCAGAAGATGTTCGTCTCCGTGGGCTCGCATTCGAATGTGAGCGACGACGCGGAAGAGGATCATCGCGCGGATATCCTGGAATTTAACCCGGACGGATCGGGCGAGCGAATTTATGCTGCGGGAATTCGAAATGCGGTGGGGATTGCGATCGACCCTTCAACGGGAGTGTTGTGGGCGTCGGTGAACGAGCGCGACGATCTCGGAGATGATCTGGTGCCCGATTACATCACGAACGTGAAGGACGGCGGATTTTACGGCTGGCCCTGGTATTACATCGGGCCGAATCAGGATCCGCGTCATGCGGGGAAACATCCGGAGCTGAAGGACAAAGTGATTGTGCCGGACGTGCTGCTGCAATCGCATTCGGCGTCGCTGGAGATGACATTTTACGAAGGCAAAATGTTCCCGTCCGAATATTCCGGGTACGCTTTTGCGGCCGAGCACGGATCCTGGAACCGCTCGAAGCGGACAGGGTACAAAATCATCTACGTCCCGGTGCACAATGGAAAGGCCACCGGCGAATACGTGGACTTCGTTACAGGATTCGTCACGCCGAACGGAGAGGTTTGGGGACGGCCGGTGGGAGTAACGGTGGCGTCGGACGGCGCTTTAATTTTCACCGATGACGGGTCGGACAGCGTCTGGCGCGTGACCTATACCGGGAGCAAATAGCTGAAAGGCTCGATTGCGGGATGCCCGATTTTTTCCGTCGTTGCGACGGCGGCGTTGTTTTTTGTTTGCGTGCCATCGCGGGTTACGGCGCAGACGAAGGCGCAGGCAAAGAGATCCGGCACGCACGATTGCGGCGGAGCGGTCACGGTGCGAGCGATTCCAGCGTCGGCCGTGCAGGGCCGCTTGCTGCGGCTCGAGGTGCGAGGCAGGGCGGCAATCAGTGAAGTGACCGGCGAATGGACGCAGCACGACGCGCCTCGGGCAGTTCCCTTCTGGCAGGACGCGAAATCCACAAATATCTTCCACGGATTTCTCGGCGTTGATCTGGAAAAGCTTCCGGGAAAATATGGGTTGCGGCTCAAGGTGCAGCCAGCGGATGGCGCAGCCGTCAGCTGTGTATTGCCCGTGTCCGTGGGCTCGGGAAGATTTGCGGTCGAGGAACTGACGGTCGCGCCGCAATTCGCCGAACCCAATGTCGAAGAAACCAAACGCGCCAATGAAGAACGAGACCGTTTGCGCGCAATGTTTGCGACTGTAACTGCCGAGAAACTCTGGACCGGCGCATTTCAGCTTCCGCTGCCCGGGATTCATACAGCGAAGAATTTTGGACGGCGGCGCGTGCTGAATGGCACGCCGAGTTCACCGCACGGCGGCGTCGATATACCTGCTGTTGAGGGGACGCCGATACATGCTTCGCAGCGAGGGCGCGTGGTGGTGGCCGAGAATTTATATTTCTCCGGGAACACGGTGGTGATCGACCACGGATTGGGAGTCTACACATTGTACGGACACATGAAAGTGATTGGCGTTCAGGTGGGGGAAACAGTAGCGGCGGGCGCCGTGATTGGGCGCGTGGGAGCTACCGGACGCGTCACTGGGCCGCACCTGCATTGGGGACTTACCTTGGACGATTCGCGAGTGAACGCGCTCGATATTGTGGGACTGCCCGGAAGCTAGTTGGCATCATCAGGCGTGGACGGGCGTGCGGATCGTCGGCGGACCTGAGACAGCGGCTTTTAATTCCTGCTCACCATTTATCACGTCGAGCACTTTTTGCGTGACTTCGTCATCGATGGATGATGCTTTCCGCAACTCCACCGGGTAGCGCACCCGGAATTCGAGACCCTTGTCGGTGAATCGCAGTTGCGGTTCGGGAGTGGGCGCTTGCATATAGATGTCGATGCGGCGCTCGACGTCGATGTGCTGGCGTTCGATGTCCTTGCGATATGAGTCGTACACGGAATTGACGGCCTTCAGAATTTTCTCCTGCACCGATTTGTAGTTGCTACCGGTGACAATGGGAACGGCAACTTCGTGCCAGGTGTAGTCCGTGCCCGGAATCTGCTTGTAGAACGGCATTCCCGCCTGAAAAAAGACTGAATTCGAAAATACAGCGATACGTCCGGTGGGATAAAGATCACCGCCGCTTGCCGCAAGCTCCATCAGATACAGGCGCACAAGCCCAATATCAACAACGTCGCCCGTGACGCCGGCCACGCTGACGCGCTCGCCCACGCGGATTCCGTAGCGACCGATCAGAAAGAAATAAGCCGCGATCGAGAGCAACACGGCTTGCAGGCCGACGGCAATGCCGGCAGTGACGAACCCCGCGAATGTAGCGAGCGAACTGAACTCACTCACAAATCCGAGAATTATGACGATGCCCATCAAGAAGCCGACGACGAAGCGCCGCATTGTGAGAAATTGACGACGACGGCGCACATCTTGGATGTAGCGGAATGTAGCCCTCCGCCACACTTCCGAAAGCACCAAAACGAGTCCCAGAGCCACGACTATTGTTCCAACGTGTAACAGCAATCCACGCAGAGCATAACCCGATTGCCGCGTGATCGACCGATGCCACTCGAGCAGATTCGTGCGGCTCTCATCCAGCACGAGAATTTCCTGGCTCAAGGGGATGAGGGCGGCAGCCAATGACTTAAACTTCGCCGCCAGGGCGTCATATTGCGGCTTCAAATTGGCGGTTTGGGTTGGGTTCGAGCCGGCCGCCTGAGCCTGATTCTCCAGATCCTTGCTCTGCTGGATCGTGGCCTTCATCGCGTCGCGAAGGGGCTGGCGTAACGAGTCGGCGATATCGCGAACGTTTTGCGTCTCGTTAGCAAGCTGATCGATGTCGCGAATGCTGCGCATTTCGGTATAGAGCGCGCCTGCCTCTCCGATGAGGCCGCTTGAGCTGGGAGAAGCCGCTTGCGTCCGATTCGCGGCGGGAGTGACTTGCGCGGCCGGCTTGTTTTCGGTCTTCTGGTTGCTCGTCGTAGTGCTAAAAACTTCGGGGATCGAGCGTGCTAGCGCGTCGATGTTTCCCTGCAGGCCTTCACCGGAACTCTCGTTGCCGCTCTCAATGAAGTTGAGCATTTTCCCGACGGAATCCAGGATCGCGGAGTTCAATTCGATTTCGCCCTGGAGGTTGTCGCGCTGATTTTGTAGCGCGGCCCTCGCACGAGGCGGTGCGGTGGCGAGCTGTTTATTGACTGAATCGAGTTGCGCTTGCAGATCGGCGAGATGCGCGCTGGTTTTAGCCTTGAACTGCGCGAGATTTTGGCTTTGCGTTGCGCCCTGCGCTGGTTGTCCGTTGTTGTCAGTGCTGGTCTGTTGCTGACCCTGCGCGTTCACGAGCGGCACGGCCGCTCTCGCGGAATCAAACGCCAGGCGAATGGCTTGCTCGGCGAGATTGCGAGCGTCGCCCTGATAAATCGCGTCGCTCGCGAAGCCGGGCGGCTGCACCTTGGTCGTGCAGTCGCGATACCAAGAAATGATGGCGCTTAGGTGATGGATGATGGCGTCGCTGCTTATGGGTTGGTTGTCGGCGGCGGTGGCGAGACCCAAGCAGAGAATCAATCCTGCAAAGATGATTCGTGCTGTCGAGACGAGCATGTGGGTCGGCGTGTGAATGGGACGCGATTGGCGTCGAGTTGGAATTGGCATAGTTCTCGTGTCCGTAGATGAGATTCCCTTGATTCCGAAATGTTTGCTGGGCAGGCCGAGAGGAATCGCGACTGCGATTCTGTCTCTGTGATTATTCTACGCTGTCCGATGCGGGCCGTATCGGCAACTTTCCTGAAATGTGAAAGAACAGCGGAATCGCGTCCTGGGCGAGCAGTAGAATCCCAGCTGTGTTTGTACGTTGGCGCTGGCGTCATTTTTTAGGGGCCGCCTATCGGCGGACCTACGCTACTGAAAGGCGGTACTTACGACAGGCGGCGGACCCAGATGCGTTCGGTGGCGGGCTTGCCGAGATGGATGCGCGGCGGGCGGTGACCGGTGACGGAGAGCGTCATCGTCTCATCGTATTCGCGCTGATGGATGCGCAAGCGCGCGCTGGGCCGCAAGCTGAAGTTCACGAGAAACTCGAGAAAGTGCGGATCCTTTTCGTAGACGCGCATCACTTCGTATGAATGGCCGACCTCGACTTCTGAAAGGCGCATCGCGCCATGTTTGCGGCGAAGCTTCCGCATGCCTCCGAAGAGCGGAACGCCGTGGGGGCAGCGGCTGTCGCGGCCGAAACGTTCGAGCAGCAGTCCGACTACTTCCGCAGAGATTCCGTGCTCGAGGCGTTCGGCCTCTTCGTGAGCGCGCGTCCATTCGAGGCCGATCACGTCGGTGAGAAGTTTTTCCGCGAGACGGTGGCGCAGGACGAGGTGCTCGGCGATTTTTCGGCCCTTGGGTGAGAGCTCGATGTGGCCGCTGCGGCGGATGCGAAGGTAACCGCCACGGGTCATGCGTTTGAGTGCGGCGGTGACTGCCGGCGGAGTGACGGCTAGATCTTCGGCGAGACGGGCGCTGATGGGCGCTTGCTCTTCCTGGACGAGTTCCCAGATGGCTTTGAGGTAGTCTTCCTGGGAGACGCTGGTTTTTTCGCGGCGCAAAGTACCTCTTTGACGAATCAGGGCGCGGCGCCGTTCTCGGAACGAAGGCGCTTGGCTAAATCCTTCACGCGCCGCTCGATATCATCGCAGATGCGGCGGTGCAGTTCCATATTCTCGCCGAAGGGATCCTGAACGCGCCAATCCTCGAAGCGGCTGTCGCGAAAAAGGGATGAGCCGGAGGCTCCGGACATGTTGATGATTAGATCGGGCTTAGAAAGCGAGTCGTCGTGCAGACCCTTCGAGAACTGACCTTTGACGGATAGACCACGTTCGGCGAGTACCGCGATCGCCGTCTTGTCGATGAAACCGAGCGGATGCAGGCCGGCGCTTTCGGGGAGGATTACATCTGGGGCGTCGCGACGGGCAATGGCTTCGGCCATCTGGCTGCGGACACAATTTCCCATGCAAACGAACAATACTGTGCGGAGCCGTGCTTCTGAGGCAGGCATCCTTAGGAGCCGTTGCGAACGAGTTTCAGAAAATATTCGTGGACGGTGGAGTCGTTCGTCAGCTCCGGATGAAACGTGGAGGCCACGATCTTGCCCTCGCGGACGAGAACCGGATGACCCGCGTCTTCGGCGAGAACTTCGACGTTCTTTCCTACCGATTCGATGATTGGGGCGCGGATAAAAACCATTTCGAGCGGATTCTTGCTGAGCCTCGTTGAGGCGGCGTGAACGTCGCTGGCGAGCTGGCGGCCGTAGCCGTTGCGAAGGACGGAAATGTCGAGCAGGCCGAGCGAATCCTGGGAGGGGCCATGCACTTGCTTCGCGAGAAGGATTGCGCCCGCACAAGTCCCGAAAAATGCGCCGCCATTTGCAGCGAATTTCTTCAGCGCGTCAAAGAGGCCTTCTTCTTGCATTACCTTCAAGTGAGTGGTGCTTTCGCCGCCTGGCAGGATGACGGCTTCAACGCTGGCAAGATCTTCCGGGCGGCGAACGAAGGTGTGCTCGGCGCGCAGGCGATCGAGGACTTTTGCGTGGGCGTCGTAGTCGCCTTGAACGGCGAGGATTCCGATTTTTGACGTTCTGGTCATGCTGAATCGAGAGTGCGTTTCAGTTTTGTTGGAAATCGCGGATTCTGAAATTCTTGAGGTACCCTTTCGGATGCCTTCCCTTTCCTCGTCAGGGCAAGCAGGACGACGAACTCGCTACCAGCCGCGGGTCTGCAGCAGATCTTTTTCTTCCATCTGGCGGATGTCGAGACCCTTCATCGCTTCACCGAGTTCCTCGGAGGCTTCGAGAACCGCCTTAGGATCCTTGTAGTGCGTTGTCGCCTTCACGATGGCGCGAGCGCGTTGGGCTGGGTCATTCGATTTGAAGATTCCGGAGCCGACGAACACCGCTTCGGCGCCAAGCTGCATCACGAGCGCTGCGTCTGCAGGAGTGGCGATGCCGCCGGCCGAGAAATTCGGCACAGGCAGCTTGCCGTGCTTGGCGACCCAGGAGACGAGTTCGAACGGCGCGCCGAGTTCTTTTGATTCGTGGACCAGCTCTTCCTCGCCGAGCGTCGTGAGTTTTTTCATCTGGCCGACGATGGCGCGAATGTGGCGCACAGCCTCGACGATATTGCCCGAGCCCGCTTCGCCCTTGGTGCGAATCATCGCAGCGCCTTCGGCAATGCGCCTGAGGGCTTCGCCGAGATTACGCGCGCCGCAGACGAATGGAACCTTGAAGCCATGCTTCCAGACGTGGTGCTCTTCGTCGGCGGGCGTGAGAACTTCGCTCTCGTCGATGTAATCCACTTCGAGTGCTTCGAGAACCTGCGCTTCGGCGAAATGGCCGATGCGCACTTTCGCCATCACCGGAATCGAGACCACATCCATGATTTCGCGAATGATTCGCGGCGCGGCCATGCGAGCGACGCCGCCTTCCTTGCGAATGTCCGCGGGGACGCGCTCGAGCGCCATCACAGCGCACGCGCCGGCATCTTCAGCGATCTTGGCTTGCGCGGCGGTAGTGACGTCCATGATGACGCCGCCTTTCAACATTTCGGCGAGGCCGACTTTCACGCGCCATAGGTTGTTATTCATCAAATCCATTTGCTTCTCTCCTTTTTAGGATGACGGATCTTGTGCGCCCCTTGCGGATACGGCGGAACGCTCGATCTTGAATTTGTCCGGATCGATTTCGACGAAGCGGCCTTTGCCGCGCGCGAGCGCTTTTCCTGCGAGGTTCCAGATCTCGCCGACGTAGTACAGGTTGCGGCCGTCCCTTTCGACTTCATGCGCCTCGATGACTAGATCTTCGTCCACCGGGACTGGGCGGATGTATTCGATCGTGAGTTCGGCGGTGACAGCGCGAACGCCGCGGAAGCGATTGACCTTCCCCATGGCCTCATCGAGAACGAGCGCGATGATGCCGCCGTGGATAAATCCGCCGCCGCCCTGGTATTCGGCTCCGAGCTTGAATGCGCCGCGGATGCGGCGGGTGGCATCGTCCTGCTCGAACGTGAGGAGCATGCCGCGCGGGTTTGCGGCGCCGCAGCCGAAGCAGGAATTTGTCGGGTTAGGTGTGAGTAGCATTAGCGTTAGACGAGTGCCACGCGCGAGACTGATTCGCTGCGGACGCCGCGCTGGCGTTTGCGCAGTTCGATCTTCAGCAATTCGCTAAGCGTCTGCACGCCGCGGAAGATTTTCTTTTCATCGAGCCCCGCGAATCCTAGACGCAGCGTGTTCATCTGCGGGCTCTGCTGATAAAAATAGCGGCCTGGGACAAACAGCACGCCACGCTCGCGGACGTGAATCAGCAGCTCGCCGGCATCGAAACCTGGAGGAAGCGTGACCCAAATGGACATGCCGCCTTCCGGGCGCGTCCAGGTGGTTTCTTCGGGCATGTGCTTCTGGAGAGCTGCTTCGAGTGCTTCGAGGCGGCCGCGATATACCTTTTTTATTTTTGCCAGATGGCGCGCGAGATAGCCGCGGCGAACGAATTCAGCAAGCGTCGCCTGAGCGAGCTGGTCGGTATGCAGGTCGGTAGATTGCTTCACGAGGCGCAGACGCTCGATCGCACTCTCGGCGGCGATGCACCATCCCACGCGCAGGCCAGGAAAGGCGATCTTCGAGAAACTGTCGATTTGAATCACGTTGCCGGAGCGATCGAGCGATTTGAGCGATGGAACGGCGGCGCCTCGCACGCGCAGGCGCGCATAGATGTAGTCTTCGATGATCGGAACCTGATAATGCGCGGCTAGTTCGAGCAGGCGGCGACGAGCGGCGACTGGAAGCGTGGTGCCTGTGGGATTGTGGAAATCGCCGGTGACGAAAATAAATTTCACGCGATTCTGCAGCAGAACGGATTCGAGCGAATCGAGATCGAGGCCTACATGGCCCGTGCGGCGAGGATCGGTTTCGACCCCAACCGCGAGAATGCGGACTCGCGCTCCGGCAAAAATCGCGATCGCACCCGGATACGCCGGGTTTTCCATCGCGACGGAATCGCCCGGGCGCAAAAACGCCTTGCACAGCAGATCGATGGCCTGCTGGCAGCCGTCGGTGATGAGGAGCTGTTCGTTGCGGACCGCTATTCCTTCGCCGCGGAACATCTCGATGAGTTCTTTTTTCAGCGGCTCGTAGCCGTCGGTGGAGCCGAGCTGCAGAATGCGGCGGCCTTCGTTCTTCAGCACCGTATTGCAGCAGCGGCGGAACTCTTCGACGGGGAAAAATTCCTCCGAGGGGCGCGCGGTGACAAAAGCAATCGCGTCTGGAGGAACTTCGGGCATCAGGCGGCTGAGGCCTTCTTCCCCGCGCTCGTCGGCGAAGAGCGATTCCCAGCGCATGCCTCCGCCGTTGCCGTTGGTGCGCGGCGCCGGAGTAAAATGGCGGACAGCAGAGCCGCAAATATATGTGCCGCGGCCAACGTGTCCCTGAATCAGGCCTTCGGATTCGAGCTCGGCGTAGGCATTTGCGACCGTGGTACGGTGAACGCCGAGTTGCGTCGCCAGTTCGCGGCTCGCGGGGATGCGGTCGCCATCCCGCAGCTCGCCGGAATGGACGAGGGCGCGGAGCTGGTCGCGCAATTGGACGTAGAGCGGGATGTGGCTTTCGGGCTGTAAATGAAGTGGCAGCATTGGCTCGATCCTGTAGGCCAATATACGGACATAATTTTAGCAGTAAAGAGCCAATTTGTCTTTAGGGCTGAGCCGCCGTAAAAGAACGACGGGGCGGGCACGCCAAGGTTTTAGGGCCGCGGCGCGTAGCGGCTGGCGGCGCAGCCTGAAGCCTACGCTACTCAAAGCCGCCGGTTTATCTTCTTCACTGATAGTAGCGGCCGTTGGCCTCCTCGCCCATGATTGCGATCGCGGCGCTCGACTTTTCAAGCGGGTCGGACTTCCAGGAAAATCCAATCGAAGGAACCTCGACCTGCGCCTCGAGCTGACACGTGGCGCGAGTCCCTATGAAGCGGAATTGCTTGGATGGCTCGTCGTATTGAACAGGCTCGCCGGTTGACTTCCAGACCATCTTAAACGTCATGCGCGCAGGAGTGGCTACCGCATCCAGCGCAGGCCATGAGGCTGATCCACCACAGGAACGTCCTTCATCGCAAGCGTGATCGTGTTCGCATCAGAAGTTATTTCGAGACCACCCGCAGGAACGGGCACCACCCAGTAGAGATCGGACGGCGAAATCGGAGGATGGAAGTCGTGAATCTGGTTCGCAGGGACCGCCGGTCCCTGGAACAGCGTGAGTCATATGTGAGTGAAGGTTCCCTGCTGCGTAGAGCGTCCAGCCCAATATTCTCCCTGCATGACGCCGTAATCGGTGGAGGGACTTCCGAAGGCGATGCGATTGCCGTGGTTGTCAGTGCCCATGCCGGTGAAAGTGCTACAGCGAGCGACGCGTCCCTTGAAATGGTAGACGTGCGAGGGTTCGAGGTTCGGTCCGGCGGGCTGATTGTGGCTGCCGTTTTTGTCGAGCCACGGGATGGGATATGGGTCCGTGCTGCCATTGGCAGTCTGGCCATTCGCGGCAGTTTGCTGTAGGAAAATCGCCGCGTTCGGCGGCCCGAGAGCGAGACCTGCGCCTGCGAGCATTCCGTATTGAAGGACGTCTCGTCGAGGAATGAGAACGGGCCGATTGCGAGTTGTATGCATTTCATCTGCTCCTCGAAGGCGTTGCAGCTGCTGCCTTCCAGCTCTGGCTAATTTTGATGTTGTCTGGCCGTCAGGACGATCGAGGACGCGTTTTCTGCTATGGCCGAATGCCCTCCGAAGGTAACGCGATGTGGATTGCTGATGCAAGCGCGGCTTCATTGAAGTGGAAAGCGGATCACGACCGAACAGAAAAGAGCCGGCAGGATGCCGGCGTTACGGAAGAGCAACGGAGCGATCTGCACGGCCTCGGGCTGCGTCGGTGTTGCTGTTCGGCGGAACTGCTTTTATTGCGTGGCGGATTTTTCGCCGAGGCGGCGCATACGCTCTTGCAGCTTTTTGCGCAGCGGAGCCGGAGCGTTGGGATTGAATGCGACGAGATACCAGAGCGGCTGGGTGCGATCGCGGCTAAGTCGCGAGAGCGTCGATGCGTCGCTATTCGGATGCCGCGCGATATTTTCGCGAATGGCCGAGTACGGATGATGCGAGAGGCGGCCGAGAGTCTTCGCCGTCACCTTCGGATGCTCGCTGATGAGCCGCAACAGATAAAAATCTTCTTTGGGAGCCTGGCGCGAGAGCTGGTCGAGCAGGTCAGGCTTCACTTCTGCGCTCAGCACCGTGCCGACTTTTTCATCCCAGCCGGGGTTGATGCGATTCAGCTCTTGCGTACGCGCATGGATCAACCCTTCAATCACCCGGCGCTCCTGATCGAGACGCGCCGCGGGCAATGCGCTGCGTTCCACCGAATCGAGTACGCGAAGCAGATGCTGGCGTTCGCCAAAGACAATTTGCGATGTTCGCACGGATTTGCCTTTCCCAGGGTTGCGAACCAAATCAGAACGTCTCATATTTGCATCACCCCAAGTGTTTCGTAGGTCGCTCGACGCAGCTGCCCGCTACGCTCGCGAGTAGAATCGCTCGCACATGAAAAGCGTGGCCGTCCACCGCCTTCTGGCACTGCGACAAGATAGCGACCAGCGAGATTATGCTGTGAGTAATACAACTGAGTAAAGCGAACTGGAACCGTATTGTTCCAGAGCGCGCAATAGATAGTCCTAGAACTAGGTCTCTTTCGCTCTGAACACCGGTGTGACGCGAATGTCCGTCGGTTGCGATTTCGCGGACGAAGGACTAACTTCGAATATCAGCTAACGAGGGAGGAATTGCGCCGATGACGGCTTTTGACGAGTACCGCGACGAGTTGGAGCACTACGAGACGATGATGGGCCCGCACCGCGGCCGGCTAGCGGTGACGCTGGACCTGCTGACGAACGCGCTGGTGCTCGTCGGGCAGCATGGCGTGTATTGCCACAGCAATTGGGACGCAGAGAAGCCGGTGATGGACATTCGCATCATCACTCAGGAGCTCGCGAAGGCGAAGGAATTGATTCAGAGCGTGATGGAGAGTTTGAGAGCGGAACGGGAAGAGAAGCGGACGTAGAGAACGCTACCCAGAAATAAAACTCCCGGGAAGGTGATTCCCGGGAGTCGAGACTTCAAGAAACCAGGCAGGCTTAAACGCTGAATGAGCTGCCGCAGCCGCAAGTGCTCTTCACGTTCGGGTTGTTGAACTTGAAGCCCGAACCTTCGATGGTCTCGATGTAATCGATCGAAATGCCGTCGAGATACATTTCGCTCATTTGATCGACGAGCACCTTCAGGCCTTCGAACTCATACACGTTGTCGCTGTTCTCATTAATCTGATTCTCGAAAGCCATGTGGTAGCTGAAACCTGAGCATCCGCCACCCACCACGGCCACGCGCAACCCTGCCGGGCTTGGGTTTTGCGACTGGATAATCTCTTTGACCTTCGTGACTGCCACCGGCGTTAGTTGAACCATTCTGTCACCCTCCAAAATTGCGCCGCTTGTGCGCGCCTTCAAAGCCATTATACCAGATTCGCAGACGTTTGAGGCCCGAAGTGAGCGGGAGGGACAATTCATAAACAGAGTAAGCCCTCGCCTCTCAATGAGTTGGATGCGAAACAAAAGTTTTTGATTCATCCAAGGTAAAAAGGCGCCTCTATCGGACTGGAACCGAACCCCGAGGAGGAGGTGTACAGAGCCGCGCGAATTCCTTAGAATGCTTCGCTTACATGACACACACAATCACACTGATACCCGGTGACGGGATTGGACCTGAAGTCTCGAAGGCTGCAAAGGAGATCCTCGCGGCTGCGGGTGTGGATATCGTCTGGGACGAGATTCCGGCCCGCGCGGAGATCGAGCGCCGCGGAATGACGTTCATGCAATCGGGCGTGCTCGAATCGATCCGCAAGAATCGTGTGGCCTTAAAAGGGCCGATGACGACGGCCGTCGCGGGCGGCGCGCCCAGCATCAATGTGGGGTTGCGTCAGGCGCTCGATTTGTACGCAAATTTGCGGCCGGTAAAAAACCTCGAAGGCGTGCAGTCGCGTTTTCAGGGCGTGGACCTCGTCATCATCCGTGAAAACACGGAAGATTTGTACGCGGGCCTCGAGCACACCGTCGTGCCCGGCGTCGTCGAGAGCCTGAAAATCATTACCGAGCGCGCTTCGACGCGCATCGCGAAGTTCGCGTTTGAATTCGCGCGCAAGCACAGACGCAAAAAGATCCACGCGATTCACAAAGCCAACATCATGAAGCTCTCGGATGGACTATTTCTCACCTCCACGCGCAAAGTGGCCGAGCAGTATCCGGACATCGAATACAAAGAGTTGATCATCGACAACGCCTGCATGCAGATGGTTCTCGACCCGAGTCAGTTTGACATGCTGCTGCTAACGAATCTCTACGGCGACATCATGAGCGATCTGGCGGCCGGGCTTGTTGGAGGACTGGGCGTGGTGCCGAGCGGGAATATCGGCGAGAGCGTCGCAATCTTTGAAGCCGTTCACGGAACCGCGCCGGATATTGCGGGCAAAGGCATCGCGAATCCGACGGCGTTGCTGATGAGCGGAATCATGATGCTCGATCACACCGGCGAAATGGATGCGGCGCGGCGCGTGGAAAACGCGTTGCATCAGGTGTACCGCGAAGGCAAGTCACTTACGCGCGATATTCGTGGAACCGCGACGACCGCTGAATTCACCGCAGCCGTGATCCGCGCGCTGAAGTAATTCGCTGAAACTGTAACTCCCCCCTGTCTGAGTTCATCTCATAAGAAGACATTCTGGAGGCGCGCATGCCGCTGGTTCGAATTGACCTGCTTCAAGGAAAGCCAAAGGAATACGTCGCCGCAATCGGCGAATCCGTTCACCGTGCGATGGTGGAAACGATTGGCGTTCCGGCACGAGACCACTTTCAGGTGCTCACAGAGCACGCGCCCGGATATTTGGTTTATGACTCCCACTATCTCGAAGTGAATCGAACCGACGACGTGGTGTTCATTCAGATTTTCTTGTCGGCAGGGCGCAGCCGCGAGCAAAAGCAGGGATTCTTCAAACGCGTAGTCGAATACCTGCGCGACAAGCCGGGACTGCGGCCAGAGGACGTGATGATGCACCTAGTCGAGAATTCGCGCGAGGATTGGTCCTTCGGGAACGGCGCCGCGCAATATGTGATCCTGCCCAAGGAGCAGTGGAAGTGATGAGTAAAAGACCCCGGCACCGAAAAAGAACAGATCAGCCACAGATGAATACAGATGAATTCCAGAAAGGCGAATGTGGGAAAGCGCGGGTGAGCCAACGCTTCAAATGACCGTCTAGTTGGTCGAAGCGGTAACCGACCTGTGCACCTCGACCAAAGCATAATGAGCGTGAACGGTTTTAGTCTTTTTTCCATCGGCGACTTGCACGGTCACCCATATGCTGTCGCTGTCCATCTCGGCATCGTATTGCTGGCCAATTTGAAGGGGAGGACATTCTGTGACCTTCACGCCAGAACAGGAGAAAGTCAGGCTTGTGGCAGGAGATGAGGCGTCCAGCGCTTCGATGCGATACGTCGTGGCAGTTTCCTCGAGTGGTCTTTCAGTGGGTCCATTTCCCACACAACTTACACTCCCGGGCCTACTGATGGACGGACCAGCACCAACGCAGTTCGTTTGTTGCTTGTTTGAAGGGGTGATTTTTTCGGTTCTCTGATCGACCTTGAGTACTTTGATGTGTACCGCCGTCTTTTTACCTTTGGCGAGACAAGGAACCACCGCAAGAATCAACGTGAAGCAGAACAACGCCCTTTTGTCCATTTTCTCCAGCTCCTTCAGGCTTGGGCTATCCCGTACCTCGGAGGAGGAGAGCTTGGTGGCGAAGAGGCAGCCGGGCATCCGACGATTCCTAAGGCTGATTTCGCTTTCCTCTGAGTAGTGATAGTATATCATGAGTACTGTCCATATTCAACAATAACCGCGCATGGCCTGTTAAAATGCGATAACCAAACATTATTGACTTACCTTGCCGGGGACATGACAGGACATCCGCGAAAGCACAAGACATTCTTACTAGCGTGGAGGTGATTGACTTCCCTGCTCCGCCTGTGAAGAATGAAGGTGTCAGCAGCAAACACTCGGAGGAATTGGTGACTGAAGCGACCCTGGAAGTGACGCGATTCGTTGAAGGCGATATCGAAAAGTGCTATCCTATCTCCGAAGGCGACACGAAGCAGCGCAAGCGCAAGCCGCACATCGTCGCAGTGATCAACGAGATGTGCACGGGCTGCTCAGGTTCGCCCGCTTGCGTTGATTATTGCCCCGTGGCTGCGTGCATGTTCTGGGTACCGGATTCAGAGCATCCCCCATTTGGCCGCATCATGGTCGATCCGATTCTGTGTATAGGCTGCAAACTCTGTACGAGCAAAGGACCGGACGGCGCTTTCCTCGAAGGTTGTCCGTGGGACGCGATCGACATGGTGCCGCTGGCGGAGTTTGAAGCCAAGTACGGGACGATGCCGTACTGATCTTTTCCTGCACGTTGTTCGCACTTTCTTTTTCTAGCCGTTTGCTCTGCCGGGCTTTCCTGCTCCGAAGCCGTTTTGAAGACCTGTACGTCGGTCCAGTAGTTACTTGTATACGCGAGGGGGCCTGATTCCGGCGGCCGCAAATGCCTCTGCTACGCTCGAAGTATTAATCCATGCCGATACCCGAGCCATTCAAGAAGGCATATCAGATTCTGAGGTGGGTAAGCTTCGCGGGCCTCACCTTGGTGATTGTTCTCATCCTGTGGAAATCTCCCGCGCCTGATGTTCCCAACGATCCAAGCGCCGCCGCGAGGGCCGAGCAGAAACTCGAGGCTGCAGACCAGGCGCGGGCCGCGGGCCTGCCTGCACAGGTAGCTCTCGACCGCACCGAATTGAATTCTTACCTCACACAGAATCTGCAGGTCGAAGGGCGAACCCCAGTGGCGGTTGATGCAGTCGGAGGCGGTGCGGCCCGTTCAACGAGCGCTCCTGCAAGCGGTGCTCCCGCAGCCGAACAGGACCCGGCGCTCGAGGACGTGAAATCGTCCGTGAAGGACGTGAAGGTCGATATGGTGGGCGATGTTGTGAAGGCGTATGTGCTATTCGACTTTCACGGCAAAGACATGACTCTCGAGCTCGACGGGCATTTGAGCACCGAGGGCGGTTATGTGAAGTTTGAACCCGTTGGCGGAATGCTCGGCTCGATGCCCTTGCCGCAATCGGTGCTAAATTCGGCGGTAGAGAAAATGATGGCGTCTTCGGAGAATCGCGAGAAATTGCGGCTGCCTCCTGACGTTGGCGACATCAAGATTGTAGATGGCCAGGCGGTGATGACGTACAAGTGAGCTTAAAGCTGCCGCGATGCAATATCGTTAATCCTCAGTGCCCTCGGTTCTCTCGTATTTGCTCCGTGTTCTCTGTGATGTGCCTTCTCAACGTTCTGTGTCGAAGCTATTTCGCGTTCCGACGTTTGCGTGGCAGATTGCGCGCCATCGGAAACAGCTGCGGAGAACACAGAGCGTGGCACAGAGAGCACTGAGCGCTTGCTAAGACGACGAGCGGTCTCGGATGGCGCGAGCTGTGGATTGCGCTTGCTGGCCGATCTGAGGCGATGAGCCGTAAGCCGCGCGCGCAACCTGTTCTACATCCGGTAAGTCTTCCGAGCGGCCGACGATGTAGAGCGCGCGCAGCGCTTCCCACACCATGCCTTCGCTTGGGGCAAGTGCGACGAGAGGCTGTCCCGCGGCTATATTCGCGTGATCATTTGCAAGCCAACGGATTAGAGTCCCTGGCACTGTAGCGCGGACTTCGTTCTTCTTACCGCCCGCTTCGACGTGGGCCACCATCGTGCCGGGATTCACGATGTCGCCGGGCTTCAATCGCGTGTCGAGTGCGCCCGTCAGCGGCGACGTCATCTCGTAGGGCCGCAGCATGGCTAGAATCTGCGCGTGGCCTGCGTCATCCTTGAAGCGGACGAGTGAAAGCGCGGCATTACGCTGCACCATTACATTCGGATCATTCAGCATTTGCGAGAGCGCGCGATGGAATTCTTCGGAAGTATTGTCCTGTCCCATCACCCATGCATCCGTGACGCGAATCTCATCCACCGGATCGGCAGCCAGCGTGACGATTTGCGGATACCACCGCTTCACGCCCGGATCGCGCGTTTCGATGCGTGTTTCGAGCTGCGCAAGCGCGTGCTGAATTTCTCGGGGATGAGTCCGGTCGCCGAGCGCTTTCGCGATTTGCGCGTCGTTCATCGGGCGGCCGAACCACGTCGCATTCCAGAACAAGAACGGCATCAGGACGAACAGGAATGCCACGATCAGGATGCCGTACGTCCAGCGTCCGCCGAACGAAGCGCGCGGTCTAGATTCGATTGTCATGCGGCTAGTAGATTACTTGCGCCAGCGTCGAGTAACAAGCCACGAGTGGCACGAATATTAAGGGCTACTTGCCGCAGCGAAATACCGGACGAAAGCTCTAACAGAGGGCACAGAGAACGAGGCACAGAGCGCGCGGAGACTGAAACCGCCGGTTACTTTTCCGTGGCCGCAGGCGGAACCGCCGACGGTTCAGCTGGAGCCGTCTTCGCCGGTTCGGGCGCAGCAGCCGGAGCCGGAGGAGCTGCCGGCCTTTGAGCAGTCGGCGGCGTTGCGGGTGTCGCCGCGGCGGTAGGACTTGGTGGCTTCGGCGCAGCAGGCGGAACACTTGGCTTCGATGCAGCTGCGGGAGCGTTCGGGGCCGGAGCCTTAGCGGCGGGAGCAGCAGCAGTGGCACCTGGAGCTTTCGCCGCAGGCGTAGCAGAAGCCGCAGCAGCCGGAGCCTTCGCGGCGGCAGCCGGTTTAGGCGCAGGCCGAAGAAACGCCGGCGTCGGAATTATGCCCGACTGATTCAGCTGCATCAGCATAATCAGAAAAAAAATCCCCGCCATCATCGCGCAAACAAAAAGCAGCATGATCCCGTCGATGCCGCTCGTCAGCAACCCGCTCGTGAAGTCCCAAACGACGCCCCAAAGAGCCAGCAGTATGAAGAGACCGCAAATCGCGCTGATCTCAAGCGCCGTGCTCTTAGGCGTCATTCCCAGATCCCTCCCGGTCACTGCCGCGGTCATCGACTAACCTTGTCGAAAATCATCCAGGCCAAAAGAATCGGAATGTGCGCCACGGTGGCGTGCATCAGCCACTTCGCGCGGACGTTGGCGCGGTGCCGATTCGCCCACAGCGAGACCTGCAGCAGAATCATGCCCAGTACCAGCGCGCCAAAGAAATAATGAATTCCCGCCATCCCCATCACAGCCGGCACGAGGCTCATGGGAACCAGCATCGCAGACGTTCCAATGATCTGCGCGAACGTCGCATCGCCTGAGGGATCAACTACCGGCAGCATTTTGATTCCCGCGCGGGCGTAGTCTTCGCGATACATCCAGGCGATCGCCATGAAATGCGGAAATTGCCAGAGGAAAAGAATTCCGAACAGCACCCACGCACCCGCTGACAGCGAACCTCGCGCAGCCGCCCAGCCAATTAGTGGAGGCAGCGCGCCCGGAAACGCGCCAACGGCGGTAGCCAGCGTGGTGCGAGTTTTCAAAGGCGTGTAGAGACCGAGATACAGCACAGTTGTTGCGAGCGCGAGTAGCGACGCCAGCAGATTCACAGCCACCGCAAGCCATGTGCCACCCACAACAATTGTCGCCACACCGAAAATCAACGCCTCGCGCGGTTGCAAAATACCTGTGGGAAGCGGGCGGCCAGCTGTCCGGCGCATGAGCGCGTCCATATCGCGCTCGAAATATTGATTCAGCGCCGCTGTGCCAGCGCCGACGAGCGTCGTGCCGAAAAGCGTATGCATCAGCAACGTCCAATCGAGATGACCGGGCGAAGCGAGGTAGAAGCCGGCAACAGTCGTGATGACGACGAGGAACGTAACGTCCGGCTTTGTGAGCACAACATACGCCCAGGGTTTGTCGAGCGAACTATAGGCAGCGGCGCGCGCAGTGCTCATCGTTTTACGCTCCCGATCCTTGCGCCTGCGAACGCGCAGCGCGAGATTCTACCGCAACAGCATCGGCGGGACGGATCAATCGGTTGCACGTGAGCGCGAGCAGCACGCTCGAAGCAAGCACGAGCGCCCCCATCACCACATGCGCGACTTCGATAATCGTGTAGAGCAGCACCGGCTGCGTCGAGAGCCTCGCCTGGCTCACTGCCCAATATGCAAGGAAGCCGAGGATCACTTGCGTGCCGAATGTCGCGTGCAGCATCACCACCCAGCGGCGAATGTCACCGATTTGGCCGAAGCGCCTGTTCGCGATTCGCGCCGTCCAGATCACCATGAATGTGACGACGAGGAAGCCAATCAAGTGCGGAAGGATTCCAAACGCACCGTGCCGGAATCCGGCGCCGAGGACTAGCTGTACGAGGATCACCGCTGTAAGCCAAACCGAGAGCGAGCGAAGCTTCGGGGTGCCGGTGTCGTCGAGCTGCGGCAGCTCGCGCTGCCACCAATCGCTGGTGAGCATCGTGAGGCTGACGAGCGTGATGAAAAATATCTGCGCGACCGTAGCGTGAATCGTGGCCACCAAAGCGGCGTGACCCAGGAGCACGCGAGCAGCGCCGAGAAGCGCCTGGGCAACTACTAACGCGAAGGCAATCCAAGCCCAGCGGCGCGCCGAGCCGCGGAGCTTGCTAAACGAAATCCAAATCGCAAGAACTACGGTGAGAACGGCCACGAGGCCCGCCACCACGCGGTGCGCGAACTCATACCGAATGCCGCCGATGAGCGGAGGAATGATGCGGCCGTAAGCGAGCGGCCAATCTGGAACGGAATCCGCAGCGTCATTGCTCGTAACGAGCGCGCCCGCGACCAGCAACAAAATCGTGCTGCACGCCGTCGCAATGGCGAAATTATGGACGCCACGAATGTTGGAGTTTTCAGCCAATTCTCAATTCGTCCTGATCGCGAGCCTGCGCGTCACCCCGCAGAAGAGGAAATCTGCCGGGGCGGAAACACGATCCGCCCCAGCAGCGGTTAATCCCAAACCCAGCGAAAACCCGTCAAGAACTAGTCGCCCGATCCCGGCTTAAAGCTGAACGCAACGGTTGCAGCGCCCTTGGCGGGAACCGTAACGGTCTGATCCACGGTGCCGTACTTTTCTTGCCACGCTTCGAGCGTGTATGTCCCCGGCGGCAAACCTTTCAACTCGAATTTGCCGTCCTTGGTCGTCACCGCATAGTAGGGATTTTTGAAGACGAAAATGTAACTCTTCATCCAGGGATGCACGTTGCACTTCACCGGAATCGCGTTTTCGGCGCGCGCGAAGCTGTCGGCGATCGGCGCTGCGCCGGGCGGCTGCGATTTGTTCCACTCGCGATTGTCTTTCGGCATCGGGTGGATGTTGTGAGTGGTCTGGTCGTCGTTCTTCACTTCGATGTTCTGGCCCGTCATCACCGCAATCACGTGGGGATCGTACATGCAGCCCTTCTGGTCGAGCGGAACGGCCGTGGAAGGCGGCGTAAAAGCGTAGTCGGCGGAGAGCCCATCCTTAACATAGATCACAACACCGGCGAGCGCCCCCTTGTCGCCGGTGACCACTTCCGGCGGAATCACGGGACTCGAATGTGATTTCTGGCAATAAGGTTCGGCGCTCATGTTGATCGGCTTCAATGTGGGCGCCGCACCGACGAGAATCACCGTGCCGGACACCGATCCGGCAGTAGATTGATCTACGGTCTTGCCGGCCGTCGGAGCAGGCGCGGCTGGCTGCGATGCGGATTCGTCTTTTTCCTTGCCGCCGCAACCGGCGATGGCCGCGGCCAGGACCGCTGCGAGCGTGAGATTTAAGAGCTTGTTATTCATGTGCGGCTGTTTCTCCTTAACAAATTAGGGATAGTGTAACAAGACCTACTCGCTCAAGCGCCGGTTTTCTTAAATTTCCGGCATGCAGAACGCCAAACGAACCGAATCCCAATTCTCCGCCTAATTGCCTCCGGCAGATTTCGCGCCGCCACCGCTCGGCGTTCGCCCGAGCAGAGCAGCCTGCTCCTGCGGCGTGAGTGAAAACATATAGCGCACCAGAAGATTCGCCTCGTCGCCGGTGTAATGCTCCACCGATCCGGGAACGGGCCCGGCGAACACCCATCGGTCGCCCTCTTTTCGGAATAGCCCGGAAGGCATCGCCGTGCCGGGAATAATTTTTGCCGGGTCGGTGATCCAGCGCTCCGTCCAAGCTGGTTGCAGACGTTCGTGCGCAAGCAGGAAATTCGGCGCCGAAGCGTTCTTGTCATGCTCGGGGTTGCCGGTCATGTGGCATTTCAAACAGGGCGCAGCTGGGCTGGTGAACAGGCTGCGAGCCATTGCCGTTTCCGTGGGGTCAAGAGGCGTAACCTTCGGCGGAATGAACGGTTCCGGCTGCGACGAAAGCGCCTCGAAGAACAGCACGATTTTGCGGATCTCGTCGTCGGAAAGATAGAACGTCGGCATGCGCACCTGCAAATACTGGCGCACACCGTTGCGGTTCGTATCCGTGGTGCTGAGCGACGGATTCGCGAGGAACTGCCGCAGCCAGTCCGGATTCACACGAGCGCCTTCCGTGGTGAGAACCGGGGGCAAATTCGCCTTGTTCTCGCCTTGATAGAAAGGAAGCGTCTGCAGCACGGTTTTTTGTCCCACATCAATCTGGTGGCAGCCGATGCAATTATATTTCGTGACGATCCACCAGCCGTCTTCGATGTAGCGGCGCCGATCGAAGGGCTTGAACATATATTCCTGCGGCAGAGTGGGGTCGGTGCTGCCGAGAAGCATGGTCACAAGCGCTTCGAGCTCGTCGTTCGATTGCAAGTTCGGCTTCGGCATGCGCAGGGCGTCCATCGGATTCGCATGATACTTGCCCTGATCGTAGAGACCGGGATTGCGGAGCTTTTCCTCGAAGAAGCCCTTTGAGTCGAACCACGGGCCGCGCGGATTCTTCTTTCCGCCTGGCAGAATGCCGCGTTTGGCGTCCTCCGTGTAAAGAGCGAAATCGAGGCGCTCGATAGGTTTCGAGCCTTCGTTCGTGAGCTCGGTGCCGATGCGGCCTTCGTCTTCAAAGCCGCTGATTTCATGACAGCCCGCGCATCCATAGTGGCGGACCAGCTCTTTACCCTTGGCGGCTTGGTGCGGATCGTCCATGAAACTTGCGTCGGCGTAGGTCGCGTCGGCATGCTTCAGCGTAATCAAATAGCTCGCCACGTCTCGCGCGTCATCCGGTGAAAGACGCAGGCTCGGCATGACCGTCGGCTGCTGCACAACCAGTTCGTGATTGTCATTCGGGCAGCGCGAGTGCTGTTCGTCGAAGACAAAAGCCAAATTGTGCTTCGCGTAATCTTCCGGACCGAGGTCGCGCTTCTCATACGGACAGTACGGGCGCGTCCGCTGGCGTGGGTTGTGCACCCAGCGAACGAGATAATCGTAATTGTCCTTTTCGCCCACGCGGCTCAGGTTCGCTGCGAACGTGCCGCCGACGGAATTCGAGCCTTCGCCAACCGAATGGCACGCGAGACAGCCACGCGATTCGAGAAGCTGCTTGCCGTGTTCGGCATTGCCCGGTTGTTGGTGCTCAAGCGCTGGGCTGGTGAGTGAATCCTGCCAAATGAACGCGGAGATTGCTTCTACGTCACCCGGCCCAAAGTGGAATTGCGGCATCTTCGTTGTGGGCCGAAATTCCGTGGTGTGCCCGATCCAGTAAGGAATCCATTCCTTACGCAGCTTCTGCCGCGCTTCTTTCAGGTCCGGACCGACCTTCTTGATCTCTTGAATCAGGTTGTGGCTGCGGCCTTCCAGGGTTTCGCGCTCCGCGTCCATGCGGCTGATTTCAACTGTAAGGTTTGTCGCCTGCCCGTAGAATTTTTCGGCAGAAGCGTTGTCCGGAGCGTTGTCACCCAGTTTTTGGAGACGCGGGATTTCCTGCTCGTCGTCGGTTTTTGTTTTCTCGATCGCCATAATGCGCTGGCGCGCGCTGACAAGCAGTTCGTCCTGATTGTCGAAGCCGTTGAAGCGGTGGCAACCGATGCAACCCTTGGCGCGATACAGCTGCTTGCCTTGATTCAGGACGGGCGCGTGCCCCGTAACCATATCTCCTGCGTGGCACTGCTGGCAGCCCGCTTCATAATTCTCCGGATAGTAAAGTGGCCAGAGCCAATGTTCGTAGCGGCCGTGGCCTCTCCGCACGGAATCGATCGCGCGGCCGTTGCCGCCGTGGCAGGGAGAGCATCCGAATTTCTCGAGCGGATGCCATTTCAACAAGTCGATGTCCGGATGGCTTGTGAACGGAGCGTCTTTGCTCTTGGCCATGCCGAGATCGGCCTTCGTCAGCGCAATCTGAGGCGGTACGTAACGCGGATCGGTGGCTACGTGGCACGACTGGCAGCGATCGACGAGACCTGCCCCGCCCAGGTTATTCAGCGATGCTCCGGGCGGGTTGACGTTGATTTGAATGATGCGCTCGTCAAAATCCTTCATGCTGCGGCGCAAACTATCGAGCGAAGATGAACTCAGGCCGGGCAACTTTTCCGAAACATACAGCGCCAAAGTATCGCCGGCTTCTTTGGCAGGCTTATCGATTTCGGCGCGCTTGCCAACCAGAATTGCGCGCTGGGCCATGATGCTGGTGAACGTATCGTTCAATTCGTCGGCGGTGAACGGCTTGTCCCTCTGAACTTTCCCATCGCCCAGCGGCCAATCGACCTTCCAAATTTCCTTGCGGCCGTCGGTTACTTCTTTCAGGGCTTTGGCCTTTGCCTTCTTGTCTTCCGGCGGAACAATTTCATACTGGTAGACGAGGTGCCCGATCTTGCCGCGCGCGTCTTTGAACGCATCGCCGAGCGCCGAGCGCTGTTCATCGAGTAGCGCGATTTGTTTGGTGATTTCGTCGTCCTGAGCCTTCGTGGCTTTTTGCAAATCGTCAAGTTGCGCGCTAAGTCTCTTATACTCCGGCGACGAATAGACGGCGTCTTCGTCCTTCTTCTGATTCTGGACGGCCTTATCGAGATATTTCGAATACGCCGACGCGAACCGGCTCTGATAGCTGCGCCACGGACGAAGACCGTACACTTCATCCCAGAAGGACCACGCCACCGTAACGATCAGGAGCAGTGAGGCGATCAGCAGAGGAAGAGTGAACGAGTAGCTTATGATCGGATCGTCCGGTGGCTGCGAGGGAGGCGGAATCTCAGGCACCCAAAGTCTCCTTCGACGTTGCGGCTACGATACACGAGATGAGAGCAAATGTTCCCACTGCCCGGAACAACGATCCTCGCCAGATCGTCAGATGCTGAACCAAGGCGTCACCCAGATGTACTTAATCGTGAAGACGAGCCGCAGCAGAATCTTGATCGGCAGCGAAATCATCAAAACCAAAAATGTATACATCGTGATCAGCTGCACGAGGCTCATCCGCTTGTACATCTTCCGCGCAAACTCCGTTCGCATGCAGATCCAGTGCACCAAGAATCCCGCCGCGACGAAAAAGAGGACCGTGGGGAAAACTCCGAAAATCACGCGCGCCCAAATCGCGGCCTGATCCTTCGACATGTGCGTGATCGCCGCCAGCCACGAGCCGTCGATCCCGAATACCTGATCCAGGTTCCGGTTCACCGCGTAATCAACGCGCTCCGCATCCCAGGTTTGTCCCGGCCAGAACCACATCCATCCGGGACCGCGGATGAACGTCCCGATTACAATCATCAGCACCCAGAGGCCGATGAAGCCGACGAGGAAAGTCCAAATCGAAAACCTGCGCTGCTTATACGTGTAGTAGCCGTTGCCCAGGGGATTCACGTCGATGTACGGGATCACCATCAGCCCGACAATAATGAGCGTCGGCATCACCACGCCAGCCATCCACGGATCGAAATAGACCAGCATTTCCTGCAGGCCGAGGAAGTACCAGGGAGCCTTCGCCGGATTCATGGTGACGTTCGGATTCGATGGCTCTTCGAGCGGCGCATTCAGCGTGAGCGACCACACCATCAGCAAAATCGTAAGAATAATCGCCACCAGGAATTCCATGCGCATCAGGTACGGCCAGGTGTGAACTTCGCGGTCCCACTTCGGATCCCAGGGCTGCGTTTTGCGATATTTCGTCTTGGCGGCTTGTGCGTCACCTTCGAGGATCGCGATCAGTTTGTCGTTCGCAATTCCCTGCCTGATCGCATACCACACGTAGAACGGAATGAGAAAGAGCAGCGCCACGATCGGCACGTTATCGGGCGACGATGCAATTTCCCAAATTTGCCGCCAGTCGAAACCCATCGAGGTCAGCCGCCTTGTCCCATCCCGCTAGGCCGCAATACCACCGGCCGCGGGCTTCGCTCTTCCTTGATTTCCGATTCGAGCATCACCGGTGAGGGTCCCGATATGCCGCCGTCTTTCCGCACGCGCCAGAAATGCACGCCCATGAAGATTGCCGCGATCAGCGGAATCGCAATGCAATGCCAGATGTAAGCGCGCAAAAGCGCGTTTGCATCCACGATGGACCCGCCCAAGAGCGCAAATCGCACGTCGTTATACGGCGTCATTCCTAATTGCGCTCCGAGCGGCCCTTCGTGCCCTAACAAAGGAGTCGCGCGCGCCATATTCGTTCCCACCGTCACGGCCCAGAAGCCCAGCTGATCATCCGGCAGCAGGTAGCCCGTGAACGAAAGCAACATCGTCAGCACCATCAGCAGCACGCCGACGCACCAATTAAATTCGCGCGGCCGCTTGTACGAGCCCGTCATGAATACCCGAAACATGTGCAGCCACACGGCGATAATCATCAAGTGCGCGGCCCACCGATGCATATTCCGCAGCAGCTTGCCAAACGGCACATCATTTTCAAGATACAGAATGTCGCGAAACGCCTGCACCTTCGTCGGATGGTAATAAAACATCAGCAGCACGCCCGTAAAAGTCAGCACGATGAACAGATAAAACGTGATGCCGCCCATGCCCCAGGTGAAATTGTATTTCGTAGCGTCGCGATTGACCTTCGCGGGATGCAGATGGAAGAAAACGTTGGACAGAACGCTCAGCGCCCGATTCCGCGGCTCATCGTCGTGCTTCACGCGGAACATCGAGCGATACAGCTGAGTCTTCTCGGGCTGCTTCAGCTCTTCGACTTGCTGTTTGGCCTTCTCTTCGAGAGTCTTGCGAAGAGCGGCAGCGTCCTCTTTCACCTTGTCGAGAACGCCCGTCTTGTTCTTATTGCCGTTCTCTTCGGGCATCTGACTGACCCCTTCCCAAGTTCAGAATCCGCTCACGCCCTCGCAGCCGCGCCTGCCAGCTAGACGTTCAAGAACGCCCCCGGATCATTAAAATGATTCACGCCCGCTCGCGGATCATTCACAAACAGGCGGCTCGTATCCACAACGATCTGCCCCGTCGGATCCAGTTTAAGCAGCGCCCGATCCATCGGACGCGGCGCCGGCCCCTCGAAGTTCACACCCTCGCTGTCGTAACCGCTGCCGTGGCATGGGCACTTGAATTTATTTTCAGCCGACTTCCACTCCGGCGTGCAGCCTAGATGCGTGCAGCGCGCAAAGATCGAAAAAATCCGGTCCGGCTCGCGCACGATCCACACGCGATTCGTCATCAGATAGCGCTGATCGATTCCCAGGCTGAAATCCGACGGATAGCCAGCCGCAAAAACAGTATTCGGCTCGTACAGGGCGCGAGGAAAGAAAAACCGCAGGAACATCAGAAAATTAACGCCCAGGTAGCCCCAAATACAGGCCCACACGAGCCTGCGTCTGCTCGTGTTCACTTCTTTAGCGGCCGCTTTGGCATCTGCCGCTGAGGACGCTTTCGCCCCCTGCGATGCGGCAGACGCAGGGGACTTTTCTGCTACTTTTTCTTCGGAAATATCTGGCATAGGCCCGTTTGATAGCTAGGCTGCACCTCAACTTCTATAAAGTGACACAAACTGCTGCTTCAGATTGCGAACAGGCGGTTATATGACGCGGGAAAGAAAGTGTCAAGGAAAAGTGACAGATGAGGGAAAGAAATGGCCTGCGACCGCGCGCCGTTAGGCAAAAGAAGCGACACCGGAGCGCATCCCCACCGAACGCAACACCAGGTCGGCAAGCGCGCGAATCAAAAGCGGCGAGTCGTTCAGCGCGGGCATCATGTAGAACTCGGTGACGCCCATGGCTTCCGCTTCCTCACGAGCTTCGATATTGACCTCGTGTAGCGTTTCGATGTGCTCGGTAAGAAACGATATGGGGATCACGAGCATGCGCTTGATTCCGCCGCGCGCCATCTTTTCGATTGTGCTCGTCAGCGAGGGCTGCAGCCACTTTTGCGGCCCCACTCTGCTCTGGAAACAGAGCACGTGCGGATTGGGCCAAGCGCCCAGTTGTTGAATCATCTGCACCGTCTGCTCGATCTGGCGAGGATAGGGATCGCCTTTCTCGACGAGCGCAATCGGAAGCCCGTGCGCGCTGAAAACCAGTTGCACCTCGTCGGGTCGCGGCACTTTGCGGAGCACGCTGTTGATCCGCTCGACGATTCCCGCGATGTAATCGGGGTGGTCGAAAAAATGATCGATCAAATGAACTGGAACCTTTGTCGTGTAGTGCCGATTCCATTCTTTCAGGCTGCTGCCCGTCGTCGCGAAAGAATAATGCGGATAAAGTGGCAGCAGAACGAGTTCATCGTAGGGAATGCGCTCGAGAGCCTGGATCGCCTCCTGCGTGTCGGGGTGCCAGTAACGCATCGCGACCAAAGCGCGCACGTTCAGGTGCGGTCGAAGAGCCGCCTCGAGCGCTCGCCCTTGCTGCTCCGTGAGGCGGCGAATCGGCGACCCGCCGCCAATCTCGGCATAGTGCTGACCGACGGTTTTTGACCGGCGGGTGGAAATCAGTTTTGCGAGAGCTTTGCGGGCGAGAAACGCGCCGGGAAAATTTATAATATCCGGGTCGCAGAAAAGATTGTAAAGAAATGGCTCGACGGCAGCCTGCGAATCGGGACCGCCCAACTGGAACAGGATGATCGCGATTCTCTTTGGACCGCCCATGGGCACCCTCACCGAAGCCGCCTGACCTAAGACGTCCGGCGCTATTCGTAAGATACCAGAATCGAGTTGCGCTTGTCAGGTCGCTTCGTCGGACTAAAATCGTGCGAGTGCGAGTCGAAGCGATCAGCTTTCGCGTAGCTGCCGCTTCAATTGGTCGATATCGCCCTGCAACTTGGAAAGCCGCCGCGCCACCGTAACCTCGTACAAAAAGAACACGGCCCACACCACCATCCAGGCTGCAAACAGGCTTTCGAAATTTTTCATTCCACCCTCGCTTCCGTCACGGTTCGCGGCGTTTTGGCGGCTGCTTCCGCGCTTCGCGACTCGGCCCGGTATCGCAGTTCCTCATATTCCGCACGCAAGCGCTCGAGCCGGTAGCGATCGGCAATCAAGATCGCCACGATGAAAAGAACGGCAACGAACGAAATCAACAGCACTTTGCCCATCATAGGATCGAGCCCGGAATTCGACCCGCCTAGTATCACGGGCTGCGGGTGCTGCGTTCTCCACAGACGATTTGAAAAGTAAACCAACGGCACATCCAGAAACGCGAAAATTCCGAAGACCGCGGAGAACGTCGCCTTGCGCTGGGGATCGTCGAGAAAGCCGCGCAGAAGAAGATACGCCGTGTATAGCAGCCACAACACAAATGTTGATGTCAGCCGCGCGTCCCACGTCCACCAGATGCCCCACACCGGGTGCGCCCAGATCGGCCCCGTAATCAGAACAATCGTGCTGCACACGACGCCCACTTCCGCGCCCGCCACGCCCAGCCAGTCCCATTTCGGCTGGCGCGTGCCGAGATAGGCGAAGTTTGCGATAAAGACGACGAAGAAGGCTATGAATGCGCAAATGGCGCTCGGCACATGAAAATAGAAAATGCGCTGGATCGCGTGCATCGTCTTTTCGTCCGGCGCAATGTAGAGCGCTGCGTAGCCGGCGAAAACCATCAGCCCGGCAGCGACAAGCACGAGCGCGATGCGGCCCTTCATCGTAAGTTCACTCCTCTAGCAGGTAATCGCACAGCAGCCACGACGCAGTCAGAAACACAATATCAAATCCGGCGAGGAATGCGACCCATGTGCGGTCGAGTTCCGGCTGGTCCGTTAAGAGCGACGCGGTCGCTTCAACCGAAGCGATCAGCAGCGGCGTCAGGATTGGCAGCAGAAGAAGCGGCAGAAGCAGTTCGCGCATGCGTGCGTGCGCGGAAATTGCTGAAAACACCGTTCCTGTAATCACGAGGCCAAGCGTGCCAAGCGCCAGCACCAAGATCAGCCGACCAGCTACGCCGCTGAACGACACGTTGTAGAGAACGGCAAAAACAGGAACGAGGATTGCTTCCGCCACAGCTAGGAAAATAAAATTAGCGAACATCTTGCCAAGCAGGATTGCGAAAGGTGAGATCGGCGCCATTCGCAGCGCGTCGAGCGTTTCGTTCGATTGCTCCCGTGCGAATGAGGGATTCAGCATCAGCGAACCGGCAAAGAGAAATGCGATCCATAGCAGTCCCGGCCCATATCGCCGTGATTCCGCCGCCGTAGGCTCGAATGCGAAGCTGAAAAGCACCACAACGACGAGCGCGAAAATCACGGTCGTTGTAAGAAGCTCGCGCGTCCGAAATTCGAGCCGAAGCTCCTTGGCGAGCAGGATCGTGGCAGCTCGGGCTGCGGTCACTTAAGCCTCCGCGCCCTGGGCGGAACGAAGTTCGGCAAGTAGCGGCGCGGGATTGCCATCCGTTCCGCTGTCGCGCTCGATTCGGCCGCCCGCGAGCGCAACCGCCCGCGTTGCCAGATCGAGCGATTCGTTTCGCGCATGCGTGCTCATCAGGATCGTGCAGCCTCCGCGTCGCAGCCGTTCAAGAGTGGAGCCAAACCATGCCAAGCCTTGCCGGTCGAGTCCCGCGGCAGGCTCGTCGAGCAAGAGCAGTCTCGGCTCGTGAAGAAGCGCGCGCGCAATCGCGAGTCGCTGGCGCATCCCGCGCGAGAATGTGCGCGCCAGGCTTCCTGCTCGCGACCCGAGCCCGCAAGCCTCGAGCGATTTGCCAACGCGGACGCGCACATTGTCGAGCCCGTAAAGCTGCGCGAATAAGCTGAGATTTTCGTCGGCTGACAGTTCGTCATAGAGCAAAGTACTGTGCCCAACGAAGCCGACGAATCGCCGCGCATCGCCGGAATCCGGCGTGACTCCGGTGAGGGCGATGCTTCCGCTCGTCGGCTTCATCAATTGCGCCGCGATACGCAGCAACGTCGTCTTTCCGGCTCCATTTGCTCCGAGAAGCGCTACGAATTCTCCGGTGCGAATCTCGAGCGAGATATTTCTCAAAGCGACGAGCGAGCCAAAACGCTTTTCGACATTCTCGAAAACAATTCCAATTGAATTTCCGGCAAGCCCGCGTTCGGAGGGTTGGAAATTGGCGTGCGGTTCGCCCAAGGCGATCTGCTCAGCCTCGAACGAGGTTGCGGAGCGTCGCGTCGATGCGTTCTCGCTCGCGGGCATAATCCTCTTCACTGATGGTCGCGGCCTGGCGCCGCAATTCGAGACGGAACAGGCTGTCTTTTAATTCTTCAAGGCTGCCCCGCACCTCTCGGTCAACCTCCGCCGCGACTGTCGCTGCGGTCCGTGAAGCGGGCTTTGGCAGTTTCTTCGAAACCGGAGCTTCATGCGCTGCGACTACCCCGCCGGGAGCGCTGGCAGTTGCCATCTGCGGGCGGCGCAGAAGATAGGCAAACCCCAGCGCGAATATCGCACCAAATCCGCCCACCAGAATCCATTTCAAGCTGTCAAGCCGCGCAGGGATTGTGGTAGCCGTCGCAGTGGCCGCATCTCCGGAAGACTCAGCGCGCGAATTCACCGATGGGTTTTGCGATCCGTCGCTTCCCGCACCGCCAGCAGCCGTTCCCCCTCCCGCGCCGCCTTGCGACGACGATCGCATCGGAGCCGTGCCCGACACGTTGACAATCACGGACGTATTCGCGGCTACCGTTTCACGCATGTACGCGTTGAAGCCCTGCTCTTGCCCGGCTGGCGCAAAGCCTTCGCCTGTCACAGTCACGCCCGGCGGCGCAAATACCGCCAGCCGCTCGACCGCGTAGGGAGATGAGATGCGCAACTTCGCTTCATTCCCAGCGTAAGGCACTTTATACGACACGCGCACGTTGCTTTCGCCGGGCCGGAACGGAAAATCGATCGCTTCGAGGCCTTTGCCTTTGTCGATCGTTCCCTGCACCACCGGCATGCCCGACGCGCCTGCCGCCGACACCTGGCTCAATTGCGCGCCGTCGGGAAGCGCGAAAACGAAAGAGCCGTTCTGGTGGAAATACGCCATCGGAGGCTGCGTCTTGTTTTCAATGCTGTATTCTTCGCCGATCAGGAGATCCGTCGCATTGGGCTGCAAAATCACGGCGCGCGCCGCAATCGCAAACGTTCCCGCCTTGTCTGTCGGTTCGAAAACTTGTATGTCGGCGCTAGTTTTTCCCGGAGGAATTGGTTCGTGGTAATTCACGCCGCGATACACGGCCCGGACGAGCATGGGCGTCGCACCGATTTGCGCGTGAGTAAACTCGAAGTGGCCCTGCGCGTCCGTCTTCGTGTTTGCCACGGGCTGCATGCCCCCTTTCAGTTGAATTAGGATTACGTCAACGCCGGCAGCCGCCTGCCCGGTGGTGCCGTTGCGCACAGTTCCCTGCAGCGTGCCGGCCCAGACTATCGGGCTCGCACAGGAAACTAGAATTGCCAGCGCCAGAGTCCGCGCAACGTTCGAACCCGTAACCGCGAAGAAACGAGCGCTTTCCGATTTGCGCAGTAGCCTCACGAACGCCGCCTTTCGGTTGCTGCCTGTCGTGTGGCGGGCGTTGGGACGCCGCCGGTCAGCTCGTCCATTTCAGCCAGCACTTTGGCCGCCTCCACTTCGAGAGAATGTTTCGTCTCTTCGTAGTCGACTTCGGAGAATTTTCCCGCCCGGTATTCGAATCGCAAGTCGCGCAGGTTCTCGTAAATCGCGTCACGGCGTTCCATCAATTGATCGAGTTTCGTGCGGTGGGGCGTGGAGTCTGAGTCATCCAGCCGAACGTTGAATATGAAATAGAGGCTCGCGACGGCGAGAAGAGCGCAGGCCACGGCGATGTCGATACTACTCATGGATTTTTATGCTTCGTTGTCCTTATCGGATTCGCGCTGAGCGCGGGCGATCAAGTCCGCCGAAACGCGCGGCCCCGACGCAGTCGCCACGGCTCCTCGCTGTTTCCACCGGCGCACCACGTCCCACAAGAGCGCCAGCGCGACGAGCGGAAACACAATCGGCGCGATCCACGCGATACGGTTGAAGCCCTTCGCGGGAGGCGAGGAAAGTACCGTCGGCCCATATTCCTGCACGAAAGCCTGCAGCGTCAGGTCGTCCGACTCATTGCGCGCGATGCGATCCTCCAGCTCTTTCATCATGTCGTGCGAATACGTACAGCCGACGTGATTACATGAGCCGAGAATCTGATTGCAGCCGCACACGCACATCAGCTTCTGGCCGAGTTCCTTCGCATGAGCGGATTCCTGCGCCCTCGCCACCGGAGCGAACGGGGCAATCGCAGCCAATGCAAATGCACCTAGCGTGCACGTCCTGCACCGCGTAGGTAGGCGTCGAGCGGTCGTATGGTCGCGCTTCTTAGTCATGAGCATCGGATCGAGCAATTGCACCCACGGCAGACGTGCGCGGCTCGCTCCAGGCGCGCTCTCGCGTTTCCGCCGGACGAAGAACCAGCGCCGTGCGCCGGTTCGGAAGCATCGCCAGCAGCGTGCCGAGCACGAGCACCACTCCTCCGAACCAGATCCATTTCACCAGCGGATTCAAGTACGCGTGGATTACAGGCTTGCCAGTTTCGGGGCTGCGTCCCGCATACACAACGTACAGGTCCCAAATCGGCGACGTCTGCACGGCGACCATTGTCTCTGTGACTTGGCTCGCGAGAAAGAATCGGCGCTCGGGATACAACATCATTTCCGATCTTCCGTTGCGAAAAACTTCCAACGTGGCGCGCTCGGATTCGAAGTTATTGTTCGCGAGGCGATCGAAATTCTGGCACAACACAGTGTACGGCCCAATCTTCAGCGATTGCCCCGCTCCCATTTCCATCTGCACGTCGCGATTGAAAGCCGATCCTGCCACGCCGATGAAAATCAACACCATCGCGAAGTGGACGATGTAGCCTCCATAGCGTCGCGTGTTGCGCATGGTCAGTTCGCCGATGGCCGTAAGCAGATTTGTATGGTCGCGAGACGCGATCACCCGCGCGCCGCGATAAAATTCCGAAGCAACCGTCAGCGTGACGAATACCGAGAGGATCAGACAGATCAACGCATAGATTTCACGAAATCCGAAGATCGCGGCAATCACGCCCGCCACAATTCCGCCAAGCAAAGGCCATGCGAAATTCCGCTTCAGCGCGTCGAGCGAAGTTTTACGCCATGCGAGCAGCGGGCCCACACCTGTAAGGAACAGCAGGAAAAGCGCGATCGGAATATTCACCTTATTGAAAAATGGCGGCCCAACGCTGATCTTGTTGCCCTGAACCCATTCGGATAGCACCGGAAACAGCGTACCCCAAAGAACCGAGAAGCAGGCCGCGAGCAAGATGAGATTGTTAAAAAGGAAGCTCGACTCGCGCGACACAAGCGAATCAAGCTGATTATCGCTGCGCAAATAATCGCGGTTCAGCCAGTAAGCCCAGAAACAAACGATAAAGACGAGCGCCAGAAAACCAACGAACCAGTTCCCTATCGACGATTGCGCGAACGCGTGGACGGAGCTCACAACGCCCGAGCGCGTAAGCAGCGTCCCAAGGATGCAAAGCATGAAAGTCGTAAACACCAGCCACACGTTCCACACCTTCATCATCCCGCGCTTCTCCTGCATCATCACCGAATGCAGAAACGCAGTACCCGTTATCCACGGAAGCAGCGACGCGTTTTCAACCGGATCCCAAGCCCAATATCCGCCCCATCCCAGCACTGCATACGCCCAATGCGCCCCCAAAAGTATCCCCACACTCTGAAAGCACCACGCTAACATCGTCCATTTACGAGTCACATGAATCCACTTCTCCCCCGGATAACGCCCAAGCAAAGCCGCAAGTGCGAAGGCGAATGGGATCGTGAATCCGGTATAGCCGAGATACAGGATGGGGGGATGAATCACCATTTCCGGGTATTGCAGCAGCGGATTCAGGCCGCGGCCGTCGCTTAGGGTTGCCAGACGCATCGTGCCGGACGCATCGGGTCCTCCCAACACATTGAAAGGGCTTGCGACGAAATTATTCAGCGTCAAAAAGAAAATCTGAACGCCGGCGCAGATTACGACGACATACGGCATCAGCTCCGGATGCTTCTTGCGATTAAGGAACAGCGCAAAGAAAACATAGGTGGAAAGCAGGAAGCTCCACCATAGCAGCGAGCCCTCCTGACCGGCCCATAATGCGGCAAACTTGTAGTAGGCGGGCAGCGCGCGATTGCTGTGCGCCGCCACATACTCCATCGAAAAATTGTCGGTGAGGAAGAAATATTCGAGCGACGCAACGGCGAGGGTGACGAGCCCGAAGACGGCCATGCCGGCGTTGTGCGCGCTCTTCGTTAGCAGCGTGCGCCGCGTGACGATGCCTGCGATCCCGGCGCAAAATGCGTACACCGCCGCGACGAACGCCAGCAGCAAAGCGAACGAGCCGAAAATATCCACTAACTTTTCTCCATCGAACGGGAGCTCGTCTTGCGACTCATCTGGTGACCTAAATTGGAGCTTACCTTGGGGCTAAAAATCGACATTAAAACGGTCAAGTACCTTGACCTAGTCTCAGCTCTTACCTTCCGCGCCAGGCACGGAATTTGACGTTTGCCCTGGCTGTGAGGCTCCGGGCGCCTGATTGGGAGTCGCTTCATACTTCGATGCGCATTTTGCCTGCACCTGCTCCGCTTCGAAACGGCCGTCGGGCTTCATCCGCCCTTCGACGAGCGCCTGGGCCCCGTCCTTAAATGTGTCCGGGAGCGGATCGCGGCCCACATAGCTGACCGGTACAGCCTTTCCCTGCTCTTCGAGAATGAAATCCACTCGGCCGCCAACCCGCTGGATCGTTCCGCTGCGCACGTTTCCGGAAACGCGCATGCGCTGGTGAAGAGCGCTGCCTTGCAACGTCGAAAGCTCGGTGATCGTGTGATAGTAGGTCTTGCTCTGAGTGAAACCGACGTAGGCGAGCGAGACGAGCGTGATCACAATGATTCCCGAGCCAATTAGAAACTTGCTGCGGGCTTTCATTCGGACGCTCCCCTTCGCGATAATCAAAAGGCGAAGCGATTTTAGCACCCCGCTGGTAGGGCTTAAAGCGATTCCTCGCGAAAATATATTTCGCCGAGCTGAACTTAGGTCCTGGGCTGCGGACAGGCGAACGAACACAACGTCAGGGCAGGTAGGCGAGCGCCGTCTTGATACGTTCGCCTAACGACTTTCCGGCGCCAGGGCTACGGCGAGGATCCGCGCCGTAGGAATCACTGAACGGCAAACCATTCTCCAGCACCAAGCGGTCGCCCCATCCAATCATTCCGAAGAGCCGGATCAATTCCGCAGTGGGTTGTGAAATCGGCACCATGTAGGCCGGATCGTAAACGGATTGGACGCGTTTCATTACAGTGGGCGCGAGACGCCGGAGCGCCCCTTTCGGATCGTCTTGCTCCTCGAACGGACAGTCTACGGCATACGTGAGGAAAAATCCCTTTCGCTGGAATTCGGCGAGCAGGGTTGTCTCCTGAGAACCGGCGGCGACCGTGACCCCCGCAGCCTTCATGAGTTCTTCGAAATATCTGCCGGCGCCCAGGGAGCGATCGGCGGGATTACGGGCCGCGCGGTAAAAGTAATCTTCGATTCTCGAGGGCGGCGCTCCGTCGAGGAGAAGAACGCGGATTCGAGTGGGCCGCAATCGCGACGCAAGGTCGAGCCGGGTGGCTCGGCGCTCAACATGAGCGTCGTCCGTTCGTGACCCGCATCCCTCGCAAACCGGCAATGGGGAGGAGCCTCCGCGCAAAAACGTTGGGAATGGGAGAGGATGTCACGGGAGTAGAGAAGAATCAAGTTGCAGTAAGAATAATTTGGACGGGCGAGCAGGAACGATGAATTCGTTCAGGCCAGATGCGCGAGCGCGGCGGCGATCTGCGCTCCAGTTGTTGCGATCTCCGTTCCACTCGTCGCGAGCGCGTCCGGCCGGATGCCGGCGAGGTCCGCGACGACCAGCCGATCTCCGACGGAAGATCTCTGCAATAGGGGAATCAACGATTTCACCGCAGCGCCGATCGGAATGACATGCTTCGGCCGATAGGAAAATTCGATGCGCTTCAATACGGTGGAAGATGCGTCCGTAACTCGCACGCTTAACTCTTCCGGCGTTGCCACCGGGCATTCGATCGCATCCGCGAAATAAAATCCGCGGCGCTGAAATTCGGCGAGCGCCGCTTCTTCGTTCGCGGCAGCGTCTGGAGCGATGCTCGCGGCCTTCAGCATCTCGATGAAGAAATCCTTGGCGCCTACGGATCGCAATTCTCCATCCCGCAGCGGCCGGTAGAAGTAGTCCTCGATGCGGCTTGGGGGAGCATCGCCGAGCAACAGAACCTGGATGTGAATCGGGCGGAAACGGGTAGCCATTTCAAGCCGCTCGATTCGCTGCCGGATGTGAGCTTCGTCAGCCGGCGCCCCGCAACCGTCGCACACGCGCATGCGCAATTCTCCCGTTGAGGCTTCGAGAATCGCACGGGCAGAGAATCCTTCGCAAGCAGGACGGTAAAGGGGCGCTGTCCTACCTGCCTCAGATGGAAGTGAAGAAAGGCGTTCACCCTTTAAGATGGCGGATCGAACGTATGGGCATCGCGCGCGTGTGCGTAGATGCCGTGCGGCGCTCCGCAGATGCAAAATCGCGATCCGTTCGCGATTAGGAATTTTTAGTGGGCTGTCTTTGCTATGACTTACGCTGAATTCTAATCGCGCATTCGCGATTAGACAATAGACGCTAAATAGCGCGGAATCAGAGGCGGTGTGGTGCATATTCCGACGCTGGACCATCTCTCCGTCCGATAGCATCGTTTGCATCGTCATATAAAAACGAACAATGGTAGCGCGGGTTCGGCCCGGCTGTATATCCGTATAACTACGCAGACCTGTGGAAAACGGAGCATGCAGGCGGTAAAGGGGTACTGGTCGCGACCTCAAACTGTTTTAGAGCTATCGAGTATCGCAGAGGGCGCGGATGAAGGATTTCAAAGCGTAACGGTGTGAAGAGCCGGAAAGATCAAAATCCCCACGCTTCTGAGAGCCGAAGCATGGGGCATCCGGCTACGATTGCTATGAACGCAGCAGGCTTTGAACACACTCTTCCAGTTTCTCCATACTGTCGCCTTTACTGATCACTGCGTCAACGACAAGCCCTTCGTCAGGGAATGCTCTGGCGATCGCTTCGGTATACATGGTGAATAGAACGATACGAACGTTTGGCAACATCTCTTTCAGGACAGAGGCCGCAACGATGCCATTCGTGTGGGGCATCGCCACATCAAGGAGAATCAGATCGGGCTTGAATTTCCGAGCTTTCTCGATCGTATCTTCGCCATCGACAGCTTCGCAGACATCGAAATCTCGTTGGGCGAAAAACTTGGCTAGGACGCCGCGAGAGGTGTTGCTGTCGTCCGCGATTAGAATCCGCTTGGATGTCATCGTAATAACGCGCGAAGAATCAGGCAGGGTAGCAGCAGATCTTGGACTGGGGACATAAGGCGTTTACCCTATTTTTGCTGGTTCTGGTACGACAGGGCAGGGCGTGTGCAGGCCAAGAGTTCCGGCCATTGGGTCGCTTTTAGAGGTCCCAAGCGGCCACAAGCAGAACTTTGTGACCGGAGGGATACCGGAGTATGTAGAAGACATTGGCCGCGCCATCGATCTCAAACAAACTAGGGCGACGGGAGTCCGGCCGGTCTGATAGATCAGCGTCGAGCAGAAGGCGAAGCTCGGCGAGCTGCTCCGGCGTGTGTTTCCGGAGATCTTCAATCACTCGTGGTAGTTTTTGTATGTTAACCAATTTTCCTCGCTTAGTCCGCCGCAAGCCAGTATATCGAACCCCTACAGCCTTGGATCCCAGCGCCATCTATTTCTGAATCCGGGTTGCTGGTGATAAGCGTATCTATCGGCGTCCAGGACCATGGGGAATTCTTATCTGTTCGATCGCCTCAGCCACAACAAGCTTCCGATCTACGTGTGGATCTGAGCGCGGCCCGCCTGAATGCAACAAACAGCGCTCCCCAGAAGCGACACCGCAAGTAGGAGAGGGGACAGAGGACAACTGTTTTAGAGTCAGGTCTCTCATTTTCATTCCGATATGGTGCGAAAAAACCAACCGTAGAACTGTTCCATTGTGGACACTTTCGGGATTTTCCGCTAGCGGGACCAGAAGATTAACTGAGGTCAGAGCTGAAGACCAAAGGCAGCACTGAAGCGGAGATAGCTTCTCTCATTGAGCGGGCGCGTGCCCGCCGGATGTTAGCACCTTTGACTTTATTCACCCGCGACCGACCGCTCGAAGGCTCTCCCCCGCCGCCACAATCGTCCGTTCAATATCCGCATCGCTATGCGCCGCCGAAACAAACAACGCCTCAAACTGCGAAGGCGCGATAAACACTCCGCGCTCCAGCATCTCCCGAAAAAATGCCGCGTACATACTCGTGTCCGATTTCTTCGCGCCTGCGTGATCTTTCACCGCATCGCTCGTGAAAAACATCGTCATCAACGACCCGACCACATTCACGCTCCCAACCACGCCGCTATCCTTCAAGGCCGCCCGCAATCCCTCAGCCAGCCGCGCAGATTTCCGATCTAACTCATCATAGAATCTAGCCACTGCCAACTTCGGCAAAGTAGCCAGCCCCGCCCGCATCGCCAGCGGATTCCCCGACAGCGTCCCCGCCTGATAAACCGGCCCAAGCGGGGCGACCATCTCCATAATCTCCGCACGCCCGCCATACGCCGCCACCGGCAACCCCCCGCCGATAATTTTCCCCATCGTCGTCAGATCCGGCTCAATGCCAAACAATCTCTGAGCCCCGCCGTAAGCGCTGCGAAATCCTGTAATCACCTCATCGAGAATCAGTAGCGCCCCGTCGCGCTTCGTCAGCTCGCGCAACCGCTCCAGAAATCCACGCGCGGGCGCCACAACTCCCATGTTCGCCGCTACCGGTTCCACAATCACCGCCCCAATCTTCCCGGCGTGCTGTCCGAAAATCTTCTCCACGGCATCCGCATCGTTATACGGCGCATTCAACGTCAGCTTCGCCAGCGCATCCGGCACTCCCGGGCTCGACGAAATTCCCAGCGTCGCCAGCCCCGATCCAGCTTCCACCAGAAAACTGTCCGAATGCCCGTGATATCCACCCTCGAATTTCAAAATCAGATCGCGCTTCGTAAACCCGCGCGCCAGCCGGATTGCGCTCATCGTCGCTTCCGTGCCGGAGCTGACGAATCGCATCCGCTCGATCGACGGCAGCGCCCGCGCGATGTTCTCCGCGAGCTCAATCTCGAGCGGCGACGTCATGCCGTAGCTCGTTCCGCGCTTCGCCTGGTCCGCCACCGCCGCCACGACGTCCGGATGCGCATGCCCCAAAATCAGCGCTCCCCACGAACACACGTAGTCGATATATTCGCGCCCATCCACATCGTAGAGCCGCGACCCCTTCGCGCAATCGATCACAAGCGGCGTGCCGCCCACCGCGCGAAACGCCCGCACCGGGCTGTCTACCCCGCCCGGCAAAATCTTCTTCCCGCGCTCAAAGATCTCCGCCGACTTCGGCCGTTCGCCGCCCGTAGCCACCCGCTTCGCCCCTTCCCCCGTTCCAGTCTTCAAATTAGGCCCCTTATCGTCACCTTGCTAATCAGCTCAGCTCCTTAGGCACGGCAGAAATTAGCCCAGCCTGGGAGGGCTGGGTACAAAGAGCGCGCAACGCTTACCTCTCGCGGTGGTTTTCCCGCGAGCTTTTGATCCTTTGTGCCAAATCGGGACAGCGAGTAGCCGCAGTTCCCGCTTGATTCTTAGATTACGGTTTGGTAATCTATTTGCGATGACGACATCGGCTCATCGTCGGCTTCGACGCGCCTCGCAGGAGGCGCAATAGGCGTCCTTCCGGGGGCTCCTCCTCAAAATCGCCTAAAATTTCTAATCGCAAACCCGTTATTAGAATTCCCCGTAAGTCGCTCAAAACAATCAACCGAGACCAAGTCTAATCGCAAATATATTGCGATTTTGAATTTCAGTTTCCATTTTCTGGAGGGCCCGACTGAGTCAGCACCGTTTCAGCCACCGAGCCACGTCCTTGGCGTGATAGGTGAGAACGATCTCTGCCCCGGCCCGCTGGATCCCCGTCAGTATCTCGAGCACCACCCGCTCCTCGTCAATCCAGCCATTCCGCGCCGCTGCCTTCACCATCGCATACTCACCGCTCACGTTGTATGCCGCCACCGGCACATCAAACCGTTCCCGAACCCGCTGAATAATGTCGAGATACGGCAGCGCCGGTTTCACCATGATCATGTCCGCGCCCTCTTCCAAATCGAGCGCCACCTCGCGCAATGCTTCCCGCGCGTTGGCCGGATCCATCTGGTAGCTGCGCCGGTCGCCAAACTGCGGCGCCGACTGCGCCGCTTCGCGGAACGGCCCGTAAAATCCGGAACAGTACTTCGCGGCATAGGAAAGAATTGCCACGTCCTCAAATCCGTTCGCGTCGAGCTTCTGCCGGATCGCGCCCACTCGGCCATCCATCATGTCCGACGGCGCCACGATATCCGCTCCTGCTCGCGCATGCGAAAGCGCTGCGGCGGCAAGCCGCTCTACGCTCGGATCATTCGCGACGTCGCCCTTCTCGATTACGCCGCAATGACCGTGGCTCGTGTATTCGCACAGGCAAACATCCGTGATCACGAGCAGGTCGAGCTTCGCCTTCCGGATGGCTTCAATCGCCCGCTGCACAGCCCCATTTGGATCCGACGCCTCAGAGCCAATTTCATCTTTCTTATCTGGCAGTCCGAACAAAATCACAGCCGGAATTCCAAGCCCCGCCACTTCGCGGCACTCCTCCACAACCTGGTCAACCGACTGCTGGAAAATCCCCGGCATCGAGCTCACTTCGGTCCGCACCTTCGTTCCCGGACACGCGAACATCGGATACACCAGCCCGCTCGTCGAAAGCCGCGTTTCGCGAACGAATCCCCGCAGCGCCTCGGTCCGCCGCAATCGCCTCGGCCTGTGAGTCGGAAATGTCATAAGAGCCTCATCTTCTTCGCTCGCGACCTCAATTCTGCCGGCTCGTCATCGCGCCTTTCGCACCTGAATCCTTCGCTGAAAGCTGCCTCTGATAGTGCTTCGCGATTCCATCGGCCAGTCCCGCAGCGGACGATTCGTTTGCTTCGATTGCCACTCGCACTCCGCCGCCTCGCAATGCGCGTGCCGTTGTCGGCCCGATTGCCGCGAAATCCACTCGCGCCGAAAGTTCTGCCAGCTGCTCCCCGCCGATCACATCGCTCAGATTGTGATACGCCGAGGGGCTGGCGAACACAATCGCGTCCACTTCCTCTCGCTGAACTCGATCCACAATCCGGGTGTCCAGCGTCTTCGGCACTGCCGTTCGATATGCCACCACTTCGGTCACACGCGCGCCTGCGCCCCGCAGCAAATTCGGCAGCCGATCGTCTGCCCGATCGCTGCGCGGCAGCAGCACGCGGCCGTTTCGCAGCGAGGCGTGTAATTCCTGCGCTAGATTCTCGCCGCTGCGCACTTTTGCAGTGTAATCCACTTGAAAACCAGCCTCCGATGCTGCTTGCGCCGTCGCTAATCCAACCGCCGCGATCGAAGGCTTCCGCGGTTGCATTGACTTCACGTCAAGCTTCAACTCGCGAATGCGCTGCGCGAGAAATCGTACGGCATTCTGGCTCGTCAGCAGAATCCAGTCAAATTCACCAATCGCGCGTAGCGCCGAATCCAGTGGCTGCCAATCCGACGGCGGCGCGAAACTCACGGTCGGCAAAATGAGCACTTCAGCGCCCATTTGCTCGAGCTCGCAAATCAACTCACCGGCCTGCTCGGGCGCGCGCGTCACCACGATGCGCTTCCCTGTCAGCGGCTGGCTAGCTCTGGCCAACGGATCGTCCCGCGAGCTGCAAAATCCGGCCCGCTCCCGCATCGAGCAATTTCTTCGCAACTTGCCGCCCAAGCGCCTCTGCTTCGTTCACCGAACCGCAAGCAGCCGATTCACTTCGGCGAACGCTCTCCGCGCCGTCAGCGGAAAGCACGCACGCGTCGAGAATCAGTTCCCCGCGGTCGAATCGTCCCCAGGCACCCAGCGGAAGCCGGCAACCCCCTTGCAAATTTGCCAGTACCGTCCGCTCCGCAGAAACTGCGAGCGAAGTAGGGCTATCAACCAGTTTTTTCACGAAGGACAATTCGTCTTGACGCGCTGCGAGAAATTCAACTCCCAGCGCGCCTTGTCCAACAGCGGGCAGCATAATTTCCGGCGGAAGAATTTCGGTGATGCGGTCAGAAGCATTCAGCCGATCGAGGCCTGCTTTAGCAAGGATCATCGCGTCGACCTCACCGCTCGCAACTTTTCGAAGACGCGTGTCCACGTTGCCCCGTACTTCGACAATTTCGAAATCGGCACGAAATTGCCGAAGCTGCGATGCTCTACGCAGGCTGCTGGTTCCAATGCGAGCGCCTTGTCGCAGTTTGTTCAGCGGTTCTCCGTGCTGCGAAACAAGCGCGTCTCGTGGATCTTCGCGCGGAAACACGATTGCAATTTTGCACAATGGCGAGAATTCGGTGGGAACATCTTTCATGCTGTGCACAGCCACGTCCGCGCGGTCTTCAATCAGCCCGTCCTCGAGTTCCTTGGTGAATATGCCGCGAATCCCGATCTGTTCGATCTGCGCCCCGGCAAAGCGGTCGCCGGATGTTTTCAAAACTACGATCTCGCTTTCGATTCCGAACGACTTCGCAAGCGCGTCGCGCAAATGATTTGCCTGCCAGAGCGCCAGCGCACTGCCGCGCGTTCCGATTCGCAGTGGCTTCAATCTTTGTCCTCGTCCTTCGCGGAATCCAACCCGAAAAGGTGCCTCAACGCGTCGAGGCCGGCCAGATGCCCACGCATCTCGCGGCTGCGCCGCAGCTTCTGCGACGGCTGCTCCAGAACGCGGTCGATCAGCTCTTCGGTGATGCGCGCGATCCGCGCGCGCTCTTCCGGTGACACGTCGTCCGTCTCAGCCAACTTTTCGCGGATCAGCGACTCGCGGTGTTTATGAAAACTATCGCGCAAATCTTCCACGATGGAGCCGGCTTCGAGCGCCGCTCGCCACGATTCAAATTTCGCAATATGTTCGGCGATGATCGCTTCGGCTCGCGGAACTTCCGATTCGCGCGCTTTCTTATTCTGCTCGACGATCTCGCTGAGGTCATCGATGTTGTAGAGATACAAGTTGTAGAGTCCCGACGCGTCGTCGGTGATATTCCGCGGCACGCCGAGATCTACCACGAACATTGGCTGCCCATCGCGAGCGGCGATCGCCCGCTCAAGCAGCGCGCGCGTCAGAACGGCGCCAGTGCCTCCGATCGACGCGATCACAATGTCCGGCACGCCGAGGACGCGCTCCAGCGAAGACCACTCGATCGCCTCGCCGCCCATCTTTCTCGCCAACTCTTCCGCGTGGTCGAACGAGCGGTTCACCACTCGCAATCTGCCGATTCCGCGATTGCGCAGGTTTTCGACCACCTGCTCGGCCACTGCACCCGCGCCCAAAATCAGCGCAGAATGCCCTTTCAAATTGCCGAATACTCGCTCCGCCAGTTTCACGCCCGCGAGCGCCACGGACATCGGCCGCGCGCCCACTTCCGTCTCGGACCTCACGCGCTTGCCGACTTCGATCGCGCCTTGAAACATACGATTCAGCACAGGCCCCGTCGAACCGTGTTCGAGCGCTTGGCCGTATGCCGTCCGCAACTGCCCGAGGATTTCGGCTTCGCCCAGCATCATCGAGTCGAGCCCCGAAGCAACGCGGAAAAGATGCCGAACTGCGTCCGGTCCGCGCCAGCGGTACAGACGGCCGTTCAGATCCGCGCGCGGCACGCCGTGAAACGACGTCAGGAAAACTTCCATGGCGTCCGCCGCAGCTGGGCCTTGTTCCGTTGGAACGCCGTAGAGCTCGCTGCGATTGCAAGTGGAGAGCACCACGGCTTCGTCAAGAATTCTGCGCTTGCGCAATTCCTCCGCCGCAGTAATCGCCTGCTCAGGGCTAAACGTCACCCGCTCGCGAATTTCCACCGGCGCTGTGTGATGGCTGCATCCGATCAACGCGACGTCAATTCGTCCCGAGCCGGTGCGTTTCGTGTTGGTCAGCGTCGGCATGCGAATCAGAAAAAGCGATGAAACCTCGTCAGGTACAAATTCACGAAAGTGTAGCTGAACAGCACAACGGCGAAATTAAACGCGCACAACTTCGCCGCGCGAGCGCCGCGCCACGCCGTGATTCTCGACAACCTAAGGTACGCGACGTAAGCCGCCAAAATCGCGAGCGTGATCACTACCTTCGGATCGCCCCACGAATAGCCGCCGCTCAGCCGGTGTTCCCAGACGAATCCCATGATCACGCCCATTATGAGCGCTGCCAAACCCACGTAGACGCTGCTGCGCGCCATCCGGTCGAGCACATCGAGCGCTGGAAAGCGCCAGAACGGAGTCGCCAGTTTGCGAGAACGCAGCACGCGGTCCTGTCCCAGGTAGATCAGACTAAGCACGAATGACAAAGCGAACGCCGCATACGCCCAAGTCTCGAGCGTGACATGGAATGCAAACAGTGGACCGCGCGCTGGCGGCGGAGGCGGCGCTTCGTTCGGCGCGAGCGCGGCAAGCAAGACGATCCACACGATCAGCAGCAGCGTTACGAATGCACCGACCGACCGCTGGCGGTGAAACAGCTCAAGGCCCAAATACGTGACGCCGAGCAACCACGCAAACAGCGACATCGAGCCGTACAGGTCATTGTACGGAACGGTATGAATCCAGCGCGAGCGCTCCAGCAGAGCAAAATAGTGCATCACGATACCGCTGCCGAGCAGGAATGTCGCTATTCGGCCCAGCCACAGATCGGGCACATAGAGCAACCGCGCGTAGCAAAGGAAGCTCGCGTTATACAGCGCCAAACTGATGTAGCCGAGATAGTAGTGGGTCATTTCGCTGGTTCGGTCGCCACTTCTGCCGCTGCTTCTGTGCCTGCCTCGGTAACGGAATGAACCGCAATTATAGCTCTGAATCCGGCACAAAGCCTTGGCGCGTTGTCACAGTCCATCGTGACGCTCGAACGTGCGGCCCTCTGGCCCTTCTGCTATCATCGTTTTGATTCACAGGAACGCATGAGCCGGGTGAACGAAAATCGAAAAGAACTACTTCTCCGCGCCTGCCGATTCGAGCCGGTCGAGCGCGTGCCTGTCTGGATCATGCGTCAGGCTGGACGTTACCTGCCCGAGTATCAAGCTGTTCGAGCCAAGCATTCGTTTCTCGAAATCTGCAAGACGCCCGAACTGGCGGCTGAAGTGTCACTGCAACCGTTTCGTGCGCTAGGCGTAGACGCGGTCATTGTTTTCTCAGATATTTTGATTGTCGCGGAAGCCATGGGGATGCAACTCGACGTCCCCGATTCAGGCCCGGTGCTGTCGAATCCCGTGCGCGACCGCGCCGCTGTCGCGCGGCTCCGCGATTTCGATCCGGAGCGCGAGACGCAATTTGTGGTCGGTGCCATCCGGGCAATTTGCCGTGAGGTTGGCCCGGAGGTTCCGGTGATTGGCTTCGCGGGTGCGCCTTGGACGCTCGCCTGCTACATGATTGAAGGGCAGACGCGCGGCGACATTTCGATTGCCAAGCAATTCATGCGCGACGAGCCGGCGCTGCTTCGCGATTTGCTTGCCCACATCGCGAAGGCTACAGGGGCATACCTCAAAGCGCAAATCGCCGCGGGCGCTGCCGTCGTTCAGCTCTTCGACACCTGGGCCGGCGAGCTGACACGCGACGAATATGAAGCTTTCGAATTGCCGGCCACGCGCGCGGTATTCGAATCACTAGGCGCGCCAAACGTACCGACCATTCTTTACGGTAAGGGGAGTTCGCATCTCATCGAGCCGCAATCGAAGACTGGAGCCGATGTGCTGAGCGTTGACTGGCGCACTGACCTTGCGGAAGCTCGTCGTACGCTCGGGGATCGCGTGGCGCTGCAAGGTAATGTCGATCCGAATATTCTGCTGGGGCCTAAAGAGGCGATTCGCGAAGCGGCGCGCGACGCGGTGGAAAAGACTGGCGGTGTCGGCCACATTTTGAACTTGGGGCATGGAATCCTGCCGACGACGCCTGTCCAGAATGCGCGCGCGTTTGTGGAAGCCGGACAAACTGCCCCGCTTCCCGCCCGCGCGCATAGCACCGAGGCTGATTAATATGTTTCAATCGCGGACAAATCTGGCCGTTTGTCATATTTGGCGTAGCGAAGGATCTAAGAGCCACGCCCGCCACCCGGTGCACACAGTCAGCGGCTTGCCGGTGGTCGAGCGGGCACGGCATGCCGTGCCCCTACTGAAAATCGCCCTGCGAAACTTTTCATTCCAGAAGTGGCGGACTCAATGAACCCGACGCCCGCAGCTACCAACCAAACTGACCGACTTGAGATCGGGCAGATCTCGGACGCGGCGCTTGAGAAATATAATCGTCCAGGGCCGCGGTACACGAGCTATCCGACGGCGCCGGTCTGGAAAGACGACTTTGGCCCTGAGGATTTCGAGAAGTATTGCGCACGGGCCGAAGAACGAGCTAGCCCTGTTTCGCTCTACATGCACATACCGTTCTGCGAGAGTCTCTGTCTCTTCTGCGCGTGCAATGTTTCGATCCAGAAAGATAAATCGGTCGCGATTCCATATCTCGAAATTCTGAAGCGTGAAATCAGCTACGTGAGCACGCAGGTTTCAAAGAAGCGGCCGGTGATTCAGTTCCACTGGGGCGGTGGCACGCCGACCTACCTCACGCCCGCGCAGATGGAGGACCTTTTCGGGCATACGCGCGAGCGGTTCCACTTCGCGCCGGACGCTGAAATTGGCATCGAGGTCGATCCGCGGGTTACCAATCGCGCGCACTTTGAGACGCTGCGCAAGCTTGGTTTCAATCGCCTGAGCATGGGCGTTCAAGACTTCGAACCTAAAGTTCAAGAAACAATTCATCGCGTGCAGCCGTATGAGATGACACGCGATCTGATTCTTACGGCGCGCGAACTTGGATTTGAAAGCATCAACGTGGACCTGATTTATGGCCTCCCGTATCAGACCGCCGACAGCTTCAAAGCCACGATCGAAAAGACTCTCACGCTCGAGCCCGATCGCATTGCGATGTTCAGTTATGCGCACGTGCCATGGCTCAAAAAGCAGCAGGGATCGTTCGAGACGCATCTGCCGGAGGGAATGGAGAAATTCCGAATCTTCCGCGCCGGGCTTGATGGCTTTTTGAATGCCGGTTATCACTACATCGGCATGGATCATTTCGCGAAGCCTGGTGACGAACTTTCCGTTGCGCAACGCAATCGTACTCTGCACCGCAATTTTCAGGGCTACACGACCAAAGCGGGCGCCGACCTCTATGGAATGGGCGTCAGCGCGATTAGCTCGATAGGCGAAGCCTACGCGCAGAACCGCCGCGAAGTTCCCGCCTATCAAGCGGCTGTGGCCGAGCGCGGCATCGCCACGATGCGCGGCTACCGGTTATCGGAGGACGACCGCTTGCGGCGCGCTGTGATCGGCCGGCTTTTGTGCCACACGGTGATCCCCAAGCGCGAAGTGGAAGGCGAATTCTCGATTTCGTTCGATGAATATTTTGCGGCGGAGCTGGCGCGGCTGGAGCAATTGCAAGACGAAGGGCTCGTGACGCTCGCAGCCGATGAAATACGGGTTGCGCCTCTTGGGCGCATCTTCATCCGCAACGTGGCAATGACGTTTGACCGCTACCTCCACGAACAGCAGATGGACCAGCGCCCACTGTTTTCAAAAACGCTTTAACGGACGCACTGATGCCTGAACCAAGGCAGGTGATCGTGGTCGGCGCGGGAATTTCCGGGCTCGCCTGCGCGTACCGCCTGAAGCAGCTTGGCATTCCCGTCATTCTCCTCGAAGGTTCCGCGCGGGTCGGCGGACTCGTCGGCACCGTTCGGAAGGACGGGTTTCTTTTTGAATCCGGTCCGCAAAGTTTTCAGGGCACCGAACCGGTAATCGATCTGATCCGCGAGGTTGGAGTCGAGACCGAGCTTCAGCGGGCCGATCCACGCGCTCCGCGCTTTGTGTATCTCCATGGCCGGCTGCACAAAATTCCCATGACGCCGCAAGCGTTGATGACGAGTTCCCTGCTGGGCATCAAATCGCGAGCGAAGATCGCGTCCGAGCCTTTCAAGCGCACGAAACCGCCGACGAAGGAAGAATCGGTCGCTGATTTTGTGCGACGCAAATTCGGCCACGAAATACTTGAGTATCTCGTCGCCCCATTCGTGTCGGGCGTCTATGCTGGCGACCCCGAAAAACTGAGCCTCAAGGCCGCGTTTCCGACGCTCGAGGAATGGGAACGCGAGTATGGAAGCGTTCTGCGCGGGGCGATGAAATCACGGTCCGAAAAGGAGAAGGACAGCGGGCCTCCTCCACTCTGTTCTTTTAAAGGTGGTGTCGCCTCACTCGCAAACGCAATCGCAGCAAAACTTGGGGACAGCGTTCGTCTCGGCGCGAAGGTTGCGTCAGTCGCCCGTTCAGCGAACTATCAAGTCTGTGTCGAGCAGAATGGCCGTAACCAAATGCTGGAAGCGGCGGCGGTCGTTGTCGCCGCCCCGGCATATACTGCGGCACATCTCACAGCGCCGATTTCTTCGCCGCTGGTGCATACGCTTTCTGGAGTCGCTTATGCACCCGTCGCCGTTGTTGCGTCCGGATACTACGATCGGCAGATTGCCGAGAGGCTCGACGGATTCGGGTTTCTCGTTCCTCGCAGCGAAAAGGTTCGAACGCTGGGCACGGTCTGGAACTCGTCGCTCTTTCCTGGACGCGCCCCTGCGGGCTCCGTGGCGATCACGAGTTTCATTGGGGGCGCGACCGATCCGAAGATCATGGATCGTTCTGAGGACGAAATCGCAGCAATCGTGCAGGACGAAAACGCTCGCATTCTTCAAATCAGCGGCTCGCCGGTCGCGCGGGCCGTTTGGAAATACCCGAAGGCCTTGCCGCAGTACAACCTGGGGCACGGGCATGTGGTGGAAGCGATTCGCAACGCTGAACGGTCAAATCCGGGTCTCTTTTTCTGCGGAAATTACCTGGAAGGCCCATCGCTAGGGAAATGTGTAGAGACGGCCAACCAGACGGCGCAGGCAATTCAAAGCTACCTGCAACAGCAGAACTAGATCACCGCTACTTTGGGCGCTCTTTGTGCCGCATTGCTAAGCGCATGCGGCGACGCTCCCCTGCCTCGTCATGTCTACGACGATCGCCGACTGTTTCCAGAATCAGCGGCGGGACCGGTTTGGGCTTTCGATTATGGTCGATGGCTACGAAAGTCACATATGCGCTGCTGGTGTGTTTTTGCTCTCCGGTGAGAACATTCTCTGCAAAGACTTTTACGCCGACTTCCATCGAGGTGCGAAACACGCGATTCACGCCAGACTTCAAGACAATCCATTCGCCGACATCGATGGGGAAGCGGAAATCCATGTAGTCGACCGACGCCGTAACCACGTGGCTGTTGGAGTGGCGTGTAGCTGCGAGCGCCCCTGCGATGTCGATCAGGTGCATCACGCGGCCGCCCAGCATCTTTCCCAGCGGGTTGGCATCGTTCGGGAGCACAGCTTCGACGATTTCAGAGCGCGATGCGCTCACGGGCTTTCCCGCGAGCCGGGCCCTTACTCCAATCTGGTCCTTATAGCCGGCTTTCCTCTTTGGCGAGCTAGGCATAGTGAATTTTCATTCATCACTTCAATTCCTGCGCTCGGCGGGGGCCGGAGCGCCCGCTATAATACGTGCTTTCCAGTCGCGTCCCAAGCACAGAAGCCGCGCTCCGGTAGTTTCTCTTTTTGGGGTTGAAACGGACTGAGTGGCGGTTGAAAACCACCACCACTGCGCGAAATACACCAAAATCCTCACGCCCGGCGGCCGTAGCTTTTCGTAGACTCCTCGCCCCACACAGTGGCCATTAGACTTAACTTCGCTATGCTGATGCGAAAGGGTTTGGCCCTCATCTTGTACTAGCAGTTTTGGGTAGGAAAAGTCCCAGCCATTACATCCGCGAACGTTGAACTCCGAACTTTGACTCCCGCCAGAACATATGGCGGCTTTGGCAGATGGACCGCACAGAGCGGTTGGGGTGGGGACATGTGTAACCTGCAAGAATATTTGAAGGACCTGACTCCTGCGCGTGACCGCCGCCTTGAGACCCGCATCACTCCTAAGTCCCTCGTATACGTGAGGTTTGGCGACACCGATGGCATTGTCGTCAATGTAAGTGAAACGGGCATGGCACTTGCTGCAGGCAGACTGCCTGCGGTAGGTGATTACCCTATACGCATTCGTTTCCAGTTACCCACGTCCAGCCAAAGCATCGGAATCTCCGCGCGTATCGTGAGGGTCACGAAATCGAAAAAAGGCGTAGGGGTCCGCCTGGTTGATCTCAGCGCCGACGCCAGCGCGGAGATTGCAAATTGGATAGCGTCAGAAAAGTCAGCTGCCGAATTGGGGCAACCAGCGCAACTCCTTCACCGCAACCAGCAGCCTTTGGAGATCAGCTCTCGCAAGTCCAAGAGGATCTTCAGCAATCCATCGGTTCGCGATGAGGAAGCGGCGGCACGCTACGCGGAGATGTTTCCGTCTGAAAGCACTTTTGCAAAACACTCCATCCCGGTCGACGAAAACAAGCCACCGCAAGATCCGATTCCAATTCTTGTCAGGTCCAACATCGAGCCCGGTGATTCGATGTTCCGCTCCGATGCGAAAATCTCAACGGACGATCTTCCTCAAACCCGTAGCTTGCCTCAAGTGCAGACCGCCCGAGAGCTGGCCGCGCCCAGCGCGTTTGGATCGCAGGCTCGAACAGACGAAGTCAAGTCGTCTGCGGACGGTACCGGCGACTCAGCCTTGCATTCCTATATTTTTGATCTATCCGGATTGCAGGTCGCCGCACTGGTGGCCTTGTTCGCAGTGATCGGTTTAATCATTGGAATCGCGGCAACGAAGGCCAGTGTTGATGTGCTGGCTTCTTTGGGACGCGGCCCGTTCGGAAAACAAGTGCGGTTACGCTCACAAAGTCCACACACTCAATCGGCCAGTGGGCCACCATCAGATTCAGCTTCTAGCGTAACCCTAGGCGAAACATCTTCAGCACAGACGAGCCGACCCTCCGTTGAGCTCGACCGCTCCGCGGGAGCCAATACGGTGAGCACCTCCAGACCTCCCGAAGAAAAAGCCAAGGAAGGCACGCGGGACTCTGAACCTTCCATGAAAGTGCCCTCGACAGATTCAAATTCATCTACGGCGGTTGAACCTAAAACATCCGCCGATCCCGAAGAGCGTCCCAGCCGCAATGACTTGAACGGACTAATTGCGCGAAGCGTGCCGCCGCCGGCGAGTGCCGAAAATGCACATTCGGCGGTGACTGCCGGCCTAATACGTAGCGCGCCAAGAAATCGTGCCCTTATCACTACAAAACCTGCAACGGCCGCGGCGCCGAAATCGTCGGCGCCAACGCTGAGTCTCAAACACACTGATCCGGCTGTGGCTGGCGGCCCCACACGTAGTGCGCCAAGAAATCGGGCGCTTCCGACCGCAAAACCTGCTACGGGTACCGCGCCGAAACCTTCGCCGGCGGCGAGTTCCAAACGCTCCCATCCGGCCGTGGCTGGCGGCCCAAAAGGTACCGAGTCAGGAAATGCCGTTACGCACGCCGCAAAGCCTGCGGCGACGGCAGCGCCGGCACCCCAGCCCGCGAGTCCGAAGCCTAAAAATGCAACTGTGGCTGAAGGCCCGAAAGGTGCCGCGCCGGGAAATCCCATCCCTCCTACAGCGAAACCTGCTGCTTCCGCAGCGGCGAACCCACCGCCATCCGCGAATTCCGAACCCGCAAATTCAGTTGTGGCTGAGGGCCCGAAAGATGGCGCGCCAGGAAGTCCCGCCCCAGGAAGTTCCGCCCCTCTCACAGGGAAACCTCCTGCGGCTGCGGAGCCGAAGCCGCCGACACCCTCTTCTGTTGTCACTGTCCCATCCAAAGGGGGCAAGCCGGTGAAAGTGATTTTCCCGCAAAAACAGATCGCCTTTTCTCCTTCGCTCGCCATTACGACGCAACTTTCCGTTGTTGTTCCTCCGGAGTCTGGACCTGCAGCGGCTCAACCCTCTCGATTGCAAGCTGGCAAGCTTGTCTCCTACGTTTTGCCTCGCAATCCGAGACCAGAGGATCGATACGGAGCCGAAGAAACAGTAAAGGTCCGTGCCACCATCGGGCAGCAAGGTTTGGTGACGGAAATCAGGCCCGTGAGCGGCCCGATCTTTTTACTGTCTTCAACAATGAGCGCTATTCGCTTATGGCGCTACAAACCCACTCTGCTGAATGGAACGCCTATCGAAACTCACCAGGACGTCACTATAATATTCAAGCTGGCGCGGTAAAATCAGGGCGCCACTCGGCATTCGTTGCATAACAGGTGGCCCATTTGCGTTGTTTATTCTTCGGAGCCTGACCCGAAGGACCAAAACCGACCGCGCGACCTTTGTTAAGGTGCGGTATGATTCCGGCTGCGACATAGCTGCGGCGGTTTTTGTGGCGACTGAGTTAAACGAGATTATCCAGGAAAATCCGTAATCAAAAGAGGATTTCGCACACTCGACATGTCCCAAGCACAGAAGTCGCGGCGTGAAGCGCTCGAACAGTTTGTTGCCGAGAAACCGGCGGACGCGTTCGCGCGCTACGGGCTTGCGCTTGAATGCGTGAAACTCGGCGATGATTCGGCTGCTACTCTTCACTTCCAGAAACTCCTCGAGATGAATCCCAGCTACGTCGCGGGCTATTTTCAATTTGGGCAGCTGCTGGCGCGCATTGGCCGCTTGGATGAAGCGCGCAAGCTGCTTTCGGACGGCATCGTCGTTGCCCAGCGCGCGGGAGACATGCATGCCCGCGACGAAATGCAAGCGGCCTTGACGCTTCTGCGTTAAGCTAATCGAATCATTAACCTCGGGGCACCATGAGACCTACTCGAATCCCGCTTTTCCCGCTTGACGTAGTGCTTCTGCCGGGAGCTGCGCTTCCGCTGCATATTTTTGAACCACGATACAAAAAGATGATTGGGCGCTGCATAGTCCAGAAGCTCGAATTCGGGATGATTTACGCCACCGGCCAGAATGTTGCTGCAATCGGCTGCACGGCTGAAGTCGTCCAGAAATTGAAACAGTACCCGGATGGGCGGATGGATATCCTGACGAGAGGACGCGCTCCCTTTCGCTTGCTTCAGTTGCTGCAGGAGGAGACGTACCACGAAGGAGTGGTGGAGTACCTGTCAGAGGAGTTGTCGCGCGAGGATGCGCAGAAAAAGGCCCGTATCGTACAGCTCCTGCAGGAATGCCACATCCTGCTCTACGGCCAAGCATGGGTGGACTCGTCCGAGGAATGCGAGTTTTCTCTCGCCTATCGAATGGCCGCGCGGCTCCCGATTGAACTCGAGCAGAAGCAGAGCCTCCTCCAGATGCGATGCGAAAATGAGCGTTGCGACTTTCTCGAGAAATGGCTCGAAGGCTTCCTGCCCAAGCTCGAAGAACGGCAATCCGTCCGTAAACGCGCAGCAGGCAACGGGCACGGGCCAAACTGACTCCAATCTTATGAGGTGGTCGGCAGCGGTTCCGTTCCTCTATAATGACTTTTGCGCAACCTTCACAGCCGGGCAGCATCTCTAGGCAAGAAGACTCTAAGAAAGAATCGGGGCCCTCATGACTTTGCAGCCGAAAACTCTTGGTGAGCTTCGCACCAGCACCAACTGGTCCGAGCGGCGCCTTGCCGATCGTTCGCTGCGGCAGGAGCTGCGCGAAAATCTGTTGTGCAGGATGGAGAAGGGCGAAACGCTGTTCCCTGGCGTCCATGGCTACGACGACACCGTTATCCCGCAGATCATCAATGCAATACTGTCGCGGCACCACTTCATCCTGCTCGGACTGCGGGGCCAAGCGAAATCTCGCATCCTGCGCGCGCTCGTTGGGTTTATGGACCCGCAAGTTCCCGTCCTGGCCGGCTGCGAAATCAATGACAATCCGTACCGCCCGATTTGCCGCGCCTGCCGGGAACGCATTGCTGCCGAAGGCGATTCGACGCCAATCGCGTGGCTTTCCCGAGATCATCGCTACGTCGAAAAGCTCGCCACTCCTGACGTGACGATAGCGGACATGATTGGCGACGTGGATCCCATCAAGGCGGCGCGCGGCGGCCGAAACCTTTCCGACGAATTGACGATTCACTACGGGCTTTTGCCGCGTGCGAATCGCGGAATCTTCGCCATTAATGAGCTGCCCGATCTTGCGGGAAAGATTCAGGTGGGCCTGTTTAACATCATGCAGGAAGGGGACGTGCAGATTAAAGGCTATCCCGTGCGGATGGCGCTGGATGTTCTGCTTGTTTTCACGGCGAATCCCGAGGATTACACAGCGCGCGGGAAAATCATTACTCCGCTGAAGGATCGCATCGGCTCTGAGATTCGAACGCACTACCCGGCCACTATCGCGGAAGGTATGTCCATCACGTCGCAGGAATCTTGGACCCAGCGCGAAAGCACGCGTCGCGTGGAGATTCCGCAGTATATTCGCGAAGTGGTGGAGGAGATTGCGTTTCAGGCGCGCGATGACAAGCGCGTCGATCGCCGCTCGGGCGTAAGCCAGAGGCTTCCAATCAGTTCGCTCGAAAATGTGCTTAGCAGCGCCGAGCAACGCGCCGTGGGCACTCGTGATGCGAGTGCAGTCGCGCGCGTGTCCGACGTGTATGCGGCGATTCCAGCTATGACGGGGAAATTCGAGCTCGAATACGAGGGCGAACTTCGGGGCGCGGATAATATTGCACGCGAGCTGATTCGCGCGGCCGTTGGGAAAACATTTACCCGGCACTTCTCTGAAGTGAACTTTCAGCCTACAGTGCAATGGTTTGAGCTGGGCGGTGAGCTAAAGGTTCCGGCTCAGGCTTCGAACCAAGAGCTTCTCACGCAACTGAAAAAGATTCCGGGCGTGCTGGAACATGTGGACATCCTGGGCGTCAGGCCGAAGGACGATCCGTCCGCCGTTACAAGCGCCGCCGAGTTCATCCTGGAAGGGCTCTGGTCGCACAAACGCATCAACCGGAGTGAGGAGCGCGGCTATTTCGCTGAGCCGCGCAAAGCGCCGGAACCGCGCGATCCTCGCGAGGGCTCCGGTGGCAGAACGCCGCGACGGCAGTTCAACTGACGTTGCGAGCAGCACAGGAGAAATGAAATACATCCGCTACTCACGCTACGCGCCAGAAGCAGCCGACGATATCGATCTGCACGAGCTGATGGACCGGCTCTCGGATTTCTTCCTTCAGAGCGGTTTTGATTCGCAATATGGCATTTACGAGATGGATATGGAGAAGTCGCGCGAGCAGCACATGGAAGCTTTGCGCGAAGCCATTCTGCGCGCACTCGAAGAAGGCGATCTGATACCGCCTGAGCTGATGGAAAAGCTCCTCGAGAATCCCGATCTTTCGCAAAATCAGGACCTGAGCGATCTCGTCAATCAAATCATCCAGCGCATGGAGCAGGAAGGATACATTTCGCAACAGCAGCAGCAATCGGCGCATGTGACGCATCCTCCTTCGGAGACTCCCGGCGGACAGGTTGGCCGCGGCGACGGAAAAAATGTGGAGGCGCGTTTCGAAATCACGGACAAGGCTCTCGATTTTCTCGGCTTCAAGACGCTCAAGGATCTGCTCGCGTCGCTGGGCAAGAGCAGCTTTGGGCGCCACGACACGCGCGACCTTGCGACTGGAGTGGAATCCGGCGGCACGTCGAAGAACTACGAATTTGGCGACACGCTGAACATGGACATCAGCGGGACGCTTTTCAATGCCGTGCAGCGCAATGGCGCTGGGATTCCCATCGAGCTCGACTATCCGGATTTAATGGTGCACCAGTGCGAATACCAAAGTTCGTGCGCGACCGTTCTCATGCTCGATTGCAGCCACAGCATGATTCTTTACGGTGAGGATCGGTTTACGCCAGCGAAGCGCGTGGCGCTGGCGCTGTCACATCTGATTCGCACGCAATATCCCGGCGATTCTCTGCACTGCGTCCTATTTCACGATAGCGCGGAGGAAATTCCCTTGGGTAAATTGGCTCGCGTGCAGGTGGGGCCTTATTACACGAACACGAGAGAGGGGCTTCGGCTCGCGCAGCGCATTCTTGCCCGCCAAAAGAAGGATATGCGGCAGATCGTGATGATCACGGATGGCAAGCCCTCGGCTCTAACTCTCGAAGATGGCCGCATCTACAAGAATGCTTTTGGTCTTGATCCGCTCGTCGTGACTCAAACGCTTGAAGAAGTTGCGAAGTGCAAGCGGGCCGGAATACTTATCAATACTTTCATGCTCGCGAGCGACTATAGCCTGGTTCATTTCGTGCAAAAAGTAACGGAGCTATGTCGTGGCAAGGCGTATTTCACGACGCCCTATACGCTCGGCCAGTACCTGCTGATGGATTACGTCGGCCGTAAGATCCGCAAAATCCACTAGTGCGCCTCCAGGGAAATCCATCTTGCTTCAGTGCGCATCAAACCACTGCGAGTGACGTTTTCGCTCCAGAATCCTTACGCTGCGGCAATCATCCAATTAAGAAAGACTAGAATTTTAGAATGAGCCTAAAAAACACGGTCCGAGGAATATTCTGCGGCAAGCGCCTCACTACGCTGCCCGCCGGCGAGCCAGCCCCGGCGATTTCGCTGAAAGATACGAGCGGTCGAAGCGTCACGCTCGAAGAGGCGCTGAAGAAAGGGCCAGTCCTTGCCGCGTTCTTCAAAGTTAGCTGCCCAACGTGCCAGTTTACGTTCCCATTCCTCGAGCGCATGTATGAAACCTACGGCAATGACGGCTTTACCTTTCTAGGCGTATCGCAGAACGACGCTGCTGACACTCGCGAGTTTGCCCGGGAATTTGGTGTGAAATTTCCGCTGCTGATTGACGATGAGAGCACCTATACCGCATCCAACGAATATGGCATCACCAATGTTCCCAGCGTTTTCTTGATTTCGCAGGACGGCAAGATCCTGGAACAGTCGGTGGGATTTGCAAAACAAGACCTCGAGAATATGGCGAAGGAAGCCGCGCGCGTAACCAAGCGGCCGGCTGCGTCACTATTCCGGCCAGGTGAGGTAGTTCCCGACCAAAAGCCCGGTTGAGGCTCCCGCAACTAGGTTCCGTGAGAACCTTTGCACTGTGAGTGGACGCCACATGCGGGTGGCCGGGCCGTCCGAGAGTAAGCCAAGCATTCGCGATCACGCTGCGTGTTACGTTGGCGCAGGCTGAAGCCTACGCCACTGAAAGACAACTGGGAAGTGCCGGCCACTAAATCGCGCATTCTCTTATTCCTCGACGAGCAGGTCCTCCAGACTTTTCTTGTGCTTGGGCTTCTTCAGACGCTTCTCCTTAATTGTGCGTTCCGGAGGAGGCAGGCCGATTCCGAGGCGGGCGCGCCTTCGTGCCTCTGCTCCAATCCTGAATTTTGATTTCTTTTTCTTTGATGGCACAAGTTCCCGCCACCCAGAAATTTACCATAGCTAGCTTTGCCTGACCGGACGTCAATAACTAGGCGACGCATCTTCGGATAGGGCGTGCATGTTCAGGCGTCCAAAATGGAAGCCCTGCACTTGTACGTGGCGCATGTCGTCGGCTGCTTTCTCATTGTAAGTTAGTTGCAGCGGCATGCGCCCGGATCGCAAGATCGCCATCACGGAAGCAAAATCGCCCTATGAGATCGCTGCGGTCCGCGAGCTTTTCGTCGAATATGCGGCGTGGCTCGGCTTTTCGCTCGCTTATCAGAATTTCGACGATGAGCTCGCGTCGTTGCCCGGCAAGTATGCCGCGCCAACTGGCCGACTCCTTTTAGCGCGCGTTGACGATGCTCCGGCGGCCTGCGGAGCGATTCGGCAGCTTGAGCCGTCGGTTTGCGAAATGAAGCGACTTTTCGTGAAACCTGAGTTTCGGAGCCGCGGGATCGGCCGCAGGCTTGTCGAAAAACTTATCGGCGACGCTCGCGCTTTAGGCTATTCGGCCATGCGTCTCGATACGGTTGCCGAGAAGATGGGTGACGCAGTGCGGTTGTATAAGGCGCTCGGATTCTATGAAATTCCTGCCTACTATCCGAACGCACGCGCCGGCACGCTCTACTTCGAGCTGCGACTGAGAGATTAGAGTCGCCGTTTCTTCACTTCCACGATTCGTACCGCGAGTATAGGCGCAATGGACAAATTCCAACGCCGGCCCGCGCTTGCAATTTCACACCAAGCCCCTACCATGGATAGGATGCACAATGAGCCCAGGACAGGAACTCGCTGAGTGCGCGGCCGTTTGGCGTTCTTCGTAACCGTCATTCAGCTGATTCTCTTCGCGGGACACGCATCCCTGTACGAAACGGTAGTTTATTTTTGGCCGGTGCAGTCCGACCTCGCAATCCTCTACCTGCGAATCGCACTTGCGGTACTTTCGGTGATCTTCGTCACGGCGTCGCTGCTTGCTTTCCGCTACTCAAATGTCGTAGTGCGGATTTACTACACCCTAGCAGCGGGTTGGCTTGGCACCTTTAGCTTTCTGTTCTTCGCGAGCTGCGCTCTGTGGCTCATCTACGGCGCGGCATCGCTTGCAGGCTTGCATCCGGATAGGCAGCGCTGGGCGATCGTCTTTCTGGCGGCCGCTTTGCTCCTTAGCGCTTACGGAATTATCAATGCGGCCGCAACACGCGTTAAACGCATCACGGTGAAGCTCGATAATCTTCCCGACGTATGGCGCGGCCGCACCGCGACCCTGGTGAGCGATGTGCATCTCGGGCACGTCCGGAACCTTGGCTCTATTCGGCGGCTTGTGGCGAAAGTCGGACGACTCAAGAGCGACATCGTTTTCATCACAGGCGATTTGTACGACGGAACCGCCGCGGACTTTAATGGTCTCGCGGCGCCCTGGTCCGCACTCAACGTGCCGTTGGGCCAATATTTCGTCCTTGGCAATCATGAGGGATTCGCCGACTCGACGCGATATCTGAATGCCGTCTCGCGCGCCGGGATCCGAGTTTTGAACAGAGACAAGGTCGAGATCGACAGCCTCCAGCTCATCGGAGTGCGCTACCACGATGCGACTCACGCGGAACATTTCCGGTCTGTCCTGCAGGCCATTGGTATCGATCGCGACCGCCCAAGCATTCTGCTGACTCATGCGCCGGACCATGTACCGGTTTCTGCCGAGGAAGGGATTTCGCTACAGCTTTCGGGGCACACGCATGGCGGGCAGTTCTTTCCATTTAATCTCTTCGTGAAAAGAATGTATGGCCCGTTTTCATACGGCCTAAAGCGCTTGGGCAGACTGCAGGTGTATACCACGTACGGGGCGGGGACGTGGGGACCTCCGATGCGGGTCGGCACAGATGCAGAAATTGTCCTTATCCGATTCGAATGAAGCGCCGATTCAAACCTTCGACTTCTTATCGCAGTAAAAACAAAGATGCAAAAACCGCACTGGCGCAGCCGCTTCGGCACAAGGGCGTATTCCCAAAAGTATTGACCTCGCTGCCGCTGATACTTCTTGTCGCGGTGCTTCTGCGGGTCGGCTTTGCGTGGGATTACGCGCGGCAGAATTCACGCCAAGCTCTGGCTGTGCTTCCTTTCCTACAAGAATCCGGCAACATTGCCGCGTCGCTCGCGAGCGGCCACGGTTTTAGTTCACCGTTTCGAATCTACACTGGACCGACAGCCTGGATGCCGCCTGTCTATCCGTGGCTTTTGTCCGAGATTTTTCGCGTCTTCGGAGTGCGCACGTACGATTCATTTCTTGCAGCGGTGGCTCTGAATATCCTGTGCTCTGCATTCACCTGCATTCCTATCTATTTCACAGGTAGGCGCATCGGCGGTCTGGGAGTGACCTCTATTGCTACATGGCTCTGGGTTTTTTTCCCGAATGCGATCCTCAACACGTTTGAAAGCATGTGGGAAGCGTCATTGGCTGCTTTGCTGGCGGCGATAATTCTGTGGGCTACCCTCACGATAGAGAAATCGGAACGATGGCACGATTGGTGCGCGTACGGACTCCTTTGGGGTATAACGCTTCTGACCAACGCTACACTGGTTGCACTGCTTCCATTGCTTCTGGGTTGGCTGGCATATCGTCACCGGAAGATTTCGGCCGGCGTGGCAAAGGCCGTCTTCGCAAAACCAGCCTTGGCCTTTGGAGTTGTGCTCCTCTGTTGTTTACCATGGACGATTCGAAACTATTACGTGTTCCATCGGATCGTGCCGCTGAGATCGACCCTCGGACTTCAGTTGTGGATCGGAAACAACGAGAATCCGCAGGAGGCGTGGAAAGAAGAGCTGCACCCGATTTTCAACTCGGCAGAACGGGCGCACTACATCGAGATAGGCGAAATCGAGTACATGCGCGAGAAGCAACGTGACGCGGTTGAATTCATCCTCACGCATCCGGCACGCGACGTCCGGCAGTTCGTGAGCCGCTTCATCGCTACCTGGTCGGGTGGCACGCCAACGCCGATTCAGGATTTCATTCGTACATCGGGATTGTGGTTTCGCGGCGTGCTGATCTTCAATTTTTTTGCGGCGGTCGGAGCTGCGACTGGAATCGTGGTTCTGTGGAAACAGCGAAGCGCGTATCTATTTCCTATCGCGGTGTTCCCGGTGGTTTTTCCGTGGGCGTATTACCTTACGCTCGTTGTTCCGCGTTATCGTCTTCCGGTTGATCCAGCCGTCATGCTGCTGACCGCAGTCGCGCTCCAGGCAATTCTTAGCCGGCCGATAACTCGTCCAGCGTAAATAGCCGTTAACGGTCGCGCCTATTGCTGCCAGCCGCCGCCGAGTACCTTATAGAGTTGGACCAGGCTCTGATATTCGTTGCCGCGCGCTTGGGCCAGGGTGAGCTCCGCAGAGAACAGCGAGCGCTGGCCGTCGAGCACTTCGAGGTACGTAGTTGTGCCGCCACGGTAACGCATGGTGGAAAGGCGCACCGATTCCGACAGATCCGCCACGACGTGTTCCTGTTGAAGTCGAACCTCATGGAGTTTCTGGTATCCGATCAGGGCGTCGGAGACATCCCCGAACGCACGCTGAATGGCTTGCTTGTAAGCGAGCAAAGCTTGCTTCTGCTGGGATTCGGCGATGTGCAGGTTTCCGCGCAGCGCGCCGCCTGTAAAAATTGGCTGGCTCACGCTGGCACCATAGGACCAGATTCCAAGCTGTGAGCTCATCATCGAGCTAAAAATGCTGCTGCGTCCAAAAGCGCCACCACCGGAGCCGGTCAACGAGATCTGAGGAAAAAACTCAGCCTTTGCGACGCCAATTTCCGCGTTCGCGGCGATCAGGTTTTGCTCCGCCTGAAGAATATCGGGCCGTCGCGCGAGCAGCGAAGACGGCAGACCCGCCGGCACTTCCGGAGGAACTGGCTGGTCCGAAAGCCTTATTCCGCGCGGCACGGCCGCGGGGTAGTTGCCGAGAAGAATGCTGATTGCGTCTTCTTCCTGGCCAACCTGTCTCTCGAGATCCGGGATCTGCGCATTTGCGGTGTCGAGCACTTGCCGAGCCTGAAGCACGTCTAGCTTTGTGGCGACACCATGGTCAAGTCTGAACGAAGTCAGTTTGACGGAATCCTCTTGTGTCGTCACCGTATCTCGCGTGATTTGGAGTTGAAGATCAAGCTGCAGGAGCGAAAAGTAGGCGCTCGCTACATCGCTTACCAGGGTCAGAGTGACGGTGCGCTGGGCGTCCTCGGTTCCCAGTAATTGAGCTCGCGCCGCTTCCGTGGCGCGCCGCAACCGGCCGAAGAGGTCCAGTTGGAATGCGGCATCGGCCGTGAGAGTCAGAAAGTTAAACTTCGTTTGAAAGGTATTCTCTTTTCCCCCAGTGAAATTTCCGTTCCCCTGTACCTGCGGAAAAAGGTTGGATCGCGTGACGACAACTTGCGCTCGCGCGGCGTTGATGCGTTCCGTCGCGATCCGCATGTCGTAATTTTGCTTCAGCGCTGTGCGAATCAGCTCTTGGAGTTGCGGATCCTGGAAGACCTGCCACCAGGGAAGATCTGCGAAAGACGCCGCCTGAGCTTGCGCCTGCGGGTTATTGTTCAGATCATGGTACGCGGCGGGAGTTTGCACGTCTGGTCGATGGTAGTTCGGACCTACCTTGCACCCACTGACTAAACTCGAAACCAGCAATAACGCCATGCTCAGGGATGTCAATTGCGGCAGCTGCGTCATGAATAGCTCCGTTCCAGGTATCGCGCGTCCATGAGTTGGTAGTCCACGTCAGTCTCCCGGCGCCGGTGCGGGCGTTGACGAAAGACCAGCAGCCGCGGCTGGCTCCTTACCTGCTCCTGACCATTTCTCGACGAGATAGAAGATTGCCGGAACCAGAAATATGGCGATGATGCTGGCCGCCAACATTCCTCCAATTACAGTCGTTCCGATGATCTGACGCGCCACCGACCCGGCCCCTGTGGCTATCCACAAAGGCACGCTCCCGAGAATGAACGCGAATGAGGTCATCAAGATGGGCCGAAACCGGATCCGGGCACCTTCCAGCGCAGCGTCGATCAGCGGTTTGCCTTGCTCGTATTGGTCCTTGGCGAACTCGACGATGAGGATCGCGTTTTTCGCCGCCAGCCCGATCAGCATTACCAGACCTATCTGTGAATATACGTCACTTTCGATCTGCACCATGTAGGGCGGATAAAACCACCCTGCGACAATGCGCCGCAACCAAAGCGTCGCGAACGCGCCAAACACCGCCACCGGTGTGCTCAGCAAAACGCTGAACGGCAGCGACCAGCTTTCATAGAGCGCCGCCAGAATCAGAAACACGAACAACAGGGAAAACGCAAAAACAACAGAAGGTGAGACTCCCTGCTGCGCCAGTTTTTCCTGAAACGACATGTCCTTGTAGTCGTAGCCCATTTCACGGGGCATTGTTTGCGCAAACACCTCTTCGAGCGCATTCATCGCCTGTGCAGAACTGTAGCCCGGCGCCGCGCTCCCGACGATCTGTGCGCCGCGATATTCGTTGAATCGCATGGTGTATTCCGGTCCGCTGCGGGGCTCGAATTTAGTCAGAGCGGAAAGCGGAACATCGTCTCCCTTATTGTTTCGGACGTAAAACTGCCCCACGTTCTCCGCCCTCGTCCGGTATTCGCCTTCCGCCTCGATGTATACCTGCCATTGCCGGCCGAACCGGTTGAAATAATTGATGAAAAATCCGCCCATGAACGCCTGGAGCGTCCTGTAGACGTCGCTGATATTCACTCCCTGCTTGATCACCTTGTCCCGGTCCACCGTCACAAACTGCTGCGGCACGCTCGGCAGATACGTCGTGGCTAGAAAACCGATCTCGGGGCGTTTGCGCGCCGCCGCCATGTACGTGCTCAAATTCTGGGTGAGAAACTCGACGTCCTTCCCGGCTCGGTCCTCGAGAACGAACGTAAATCCTCCTGAAGTGCCTACTCCCGGAATCGCCGGAGGTGAAAAGTCGAACGCGATTCCTTCGGGCATCTGGCTCAATTTCTGATTCAGCCGCGTCTTGATCTCCTGGAACTGCGTTGCCCTCGACTTCCTCGCATCCCAGTCGCCCAGCGTGACGAAGAAAAATGCGTTGTAGCTGGTTCGCACGAAGCTCAGCAGACTGAAGCCGATTACGCTCGACGTGTACTTCACTCCGGGGGTCGCTGCCAGGATTTTCTCGACCTGTCGCGCAGTTTCGTCCGTCCGTTGCAGCGAGGCTGCGTCGGGGAGTTGGAGGTTAATAAAAAGATAGCCTTGGTCCTCATCCGGCAGGAAGCTGGACGGCACCCGTGCGGCGAAAAATACGGCGGCTCCCGCGAATGCCGCCAATAAAACGAGTGCAATTACACTCTTACGAATCAGCACACCGGAAAGGCTTACGTAGCTGTTTGTCGCGCTCTCGAACGTTCGGTTGAACCATGCGAAAAACCTTCCCAGCGCACCTTTACTCTCTTCTTTCGGCCGAAGCAAAAGCGCCGCTAAAGCTGGGCTCAGCGTGAGGGCGTTGAAAGCGGAAAGTAGGACGGAAATGGCGATGGTAACCGCGAATTGTTGATAGAGCCGCCCGGTGATTCCCGGAATAAACGCCGTTGGAATGAATACGGCGGACAGCACCAGCGCGATTCCGACTACGGGCCCCGTGAGCTCTTCCATCGCCTTGAGGGATGCTTCTTTGGGAGAGAGGCCTTCCTCGATATGCCGCCCGACGCCCTCGACGACCACGATCGCGTCGTCCACCACCAATCCAATGGCCAACACCAGCCCCAAAAGAGAAAGCGTGTTGATCGAAAAACCGAACAATGGGAAAAAGACGAATGTTCCGATCAATGCCACGGGCACTGCCAACATGGGAATCACTGTCGCGCGCCAGCTTTGGAGGAAAATGTAGACGACGAGAATTACCAGTGCAATCGCAATCAGCAGCGCCTGGACAATCTCCTTGATTCCCGACGTCACCGCTCTTGTCGTATCCAACGAAATGACATAATCCATGTCCTGCGGAAATGTCTGCTTCATTCCGGCGATCAGTTTGTTCACGCCGTTGGCCGCATCCACTGCGTTCGAACCCGGCAACTGGTAAACGGCGATGATCGCTCCCGGCTTGCCGTTGAGCCGGCCTACCACGGTGTAATCCTGCGAACCGAGTTCTACCCGCGCCACATCTTTTACGCGCACGACTCCGCCATCCGGCGTCTCGCGAACCACGATCTGTCCGAATTCTTCCGGAGAAACCAAACGGCCTTGCGCCCGAACGGCGTAGGTGTACTCCTGCCCCTGGGGCACTGGCTCGCCACCCACTTGTCCCGCGGGGTTGACGGTGTTCTGCGCTTGGATCGCGTTGATGATGTCGGTAACGGTGATGCCCAGCTTACCCAATTGATCCGGTTTCACCCACAATCTCATCGCATACTGCCCGGCGCCGAAGATCTGTACGTTCCCGACGCCCGTGGCACGCGTCAGCGGATCGTGAATATTGATATAGGCGTAGTTGGCGAGGAACGATGCGTCGTAGGTTCCTTTGGGCGAGTACAGAGTGATCAGCATCAGCGGCGATGTGACGGACTTCTGGACTGTGATTCCGTAGTTCGTGACATCCGCTGGAAGCTGCGAAGCCGCTTGCGTCTCCCTCATCTGGGCCAGAATTTGGTCCGTGTTCGGATCCGTCTTCACGTCGAAATTCACGATCATGGTCATCTGCCCATTGGCCGTGGCGTTCAACGAATACATGTAGTTCATGTTGTCCACGCCGCTCATTTGCTGCTCGATGGGCGTGGCAACGGATTGCTCCAGCGTCTGCGCATCCGCTCCGACGTACGTTGCTTGAATTTGAATCTCCGGCGGAGCGATATTCGGAAATTGGGCGACCGGCAGCTCAATAATCGTAATCGTGCCGAGAATCACCGTAACAATCGAAATCACGATTGCGACAATGGGCCGGTTGATGAAAAACTTAGACATCTGACTAATCTCCCTTGGCTTCTACGGCAAACGGCTTGGGGTTCACCTGCATACCCGGACGCACCTTCTGCACGCCTTCGGCAACCACGCGTTCGCCTGGCTTCAATCCGTCCGCTACAATCCACTGGGTCCCAACACGGTCGCCGACTTGGACCGTCCGTATGCTAACTTTGTTCTGGGCATCCACAATGGCTACCTGATACGCGCCTTGCAATTCCGATACGGCACGCTGCGGCACAAGAAGCGCGTCTTTCTGGACTCGGACGGCCGTCCGAACTCTGCCGTACCCGCCCGGGCGCAAAATATTTCCAGGATTGGGAAACAGTCCTGCGATCCGAATTGCCCCAGTACTCTGATTTACCTGGCGGTCCGCAAAATAGAATGTGCCGTCACGTGGATAGGTGGAACCGTTGGCCAATATCAGTTGGAGGCGTAGCTGCTTGCCGGCAGCTTCCCGGCTGCTTTCCGTCGGGAACCGCTTGTTCCACTCGAGATATTCGCTCTCGCTGACTGTGAAATAAACCTTGATAGGGTCGACGTCGGACACGGAGGTCACGGGCCCGGTGCTCGGATTGACCAGGGCGCCCACTTGAAGTTGAGCCTGACCGGCGATGCCGTCGATGGGCGCAATGAGCCGGGTGAAATCGAGGTTGATCTGAGCGGTTTCTAAGGCAGCCTCGGCCGTCTTGATTTGAGCCTCGGCTGTCGCCACCGTAGCCTTGGCCGCAAGGTTGTTCTGAACGGAGTTGTCCAGATCCTGCTGGCTGGCTGCCTGTTCTTTGGCCAGCGGGGTGTAACGCTCCACGTCAAGCTGAGTTCTGCCCTGCACCGCTCGGGCATTGGCAAGCGAGGCCTTGGCCTGCGCCAACTGGCCTGCGGCCTGGTCGAGCGCTGCCTGAAAGGGCCGCGGGTCAATCTGGAAAAGCAACTGACCCTTCTTGACGAATGCCCCTTCCTGATAGCCCTGTCGCATCAGGTAGCCCGTGACCTGTGCCCTGACGTCAGCGTTTGTGAATCCGTCGAGTGTGCCGATCCACTCGCCATAAATCGGAACATCCTTCTGCTCGACTTGAACTACCTCGACGTCGGGCGATCCCGGGCCGCCAGCTGCGCCATGTTTTGGGCGCATGGCTAGAACGGCCACGATCACAACAGCCACGAGCAGAATCCCTCCGATCACGATTTTGCGTCCCAATGAGCTACTCATGGTTGCCTCCGCCGCGCTGGTGCGTTGGATTCGCGGCACAAAAAAATTCACATCCAATCATTGAAGCTCAACCGGCAAACTCAAAACCGCCAGTTTTCTTAATCGAGTCGCTCGCAAACGTCACGAGAAGGGCATCGTTCAGGACGATTCGACGACACTCGGCCTCATGAGCGCCAATCTCGGTGGTGAGATATTACTCAAAATAGCAAAGCGCTTCTATCCGAAAGTAATTAAAATAAATCGACGACGCCGACAACAACCGAATGGACCCTCCGGAAGCCGGGCGCACGATGCATCAAGCAGCATCTGATGCAAACTTCCCAGGTCATGATTCCGCCAGATGAAAACGCAGCTCCCGCCGGCGAACTGGGAAGTCTGAGCTAAGCGTCAACTCATTCGGCTCGTTGGAGTTGCATCCGGATGACTTTGTTCTTACTCTAATGGTGTTGCAAGCTAGCCGACCCAAGGAGAGTGATGTCCTCTCGTCCAATCACAAGCGCACTTGACGCTCGCACGCAAGCATTTCCAACATTGAGCGCGGCTCAAATTAATCGCATCCGCGCGCTCGGCACTGTGCGCCGCGTCGAAAAGGGCGAAATCCTTTTCGAGCCCGGCGACACCACTATTCCGTTTTTTGTCCTACTTTCCGGCGCCATGGAAATCGTACAACCTTCGCTCTCCGGAGAGCGCACCATCGCCACTCACGGGCCCGGTGGATTCACGGGCGAGATGACGATGATTTCCGGCCGGCGAAGTCTTGTCCGCGGCCGTGTGACTGAGCCGGGCGACTTCCTCGAACTCGGCTCAAACGGGCTGCGCTCGCTGGTCGCTAGAGACGCCGAACTCAGCGAAATTTTCATGCGGGCCTTCATTCTGCGCCGCCTCCAGCTTGTGCATCGCGGACAGGGCAACATCGTCCTTATGGGTTCGCGTCACTCGGCTAAGACGCTCCAGCTGCGCGAATTTCTCACGCGCAACGAACATCCTTACAGCTACGTGGATCTCGATGCCGACAGCTCGTCGCAGGAGCTCCTAGACCGGTTTCATGTCGAGCCCGGCGAAATCCCTGTGATCGTGTGCAGCGGGGGCGTCGTGCTGCGGAATCCGACGATTCAGAAATTAGCTGATTGTCTCGGCCTTAACATCTCCGTTGACGAATCGCAGATTCACGATTTGATTATTGTCGGCGCGGGACCCGCGGGCCTGGCCGCGGCTGTATATGCCGCATCGGAGGGGCTGGACGTGCTGACAATTGAAGCCGGATCGCCGGGAGGGCAGGCCGGATCGAGTTCGAAAATTGAAAACTATCTCGGCTTTCCGACAGGACTTTCCGGTCAAGAACTTGCCGCGCGAGCGATCGCACAGACTGAGAAATTTGGCGCCAAGATGATCGTGGCACACGGCGTGGTGCGGCTCGATTGCGCCAAGCGGCCTTATAAGGTCGTTCTCGACAACGGAAACCGGCTTGCCGCACGCGCGGTGGTGATTGCTACCGGCGCGGAGTATAAGCGTCCACCGATCGCGAATCTCGAAAAATTCACGGGTCAGGGCGTCTATTACGGCGCCACCTTTATGGAAGCACAACTTTGCGGAGACGACGAAGTGATCGTCGTGGGTGGTGGAAACTCGGCCGGGCAAGCGGCGGTGTTTCTGGCGCAGACTTCCAAGAAGGTTTACATGTTGGTGCGCTCGAGCGGCCTTGCGGGAAGCATGTCGCGTTACCTCATTCAGCGAATCGAGGAAAACCCTGGTATTGAATTGCAATACAACACTGAAATCGTTGCTATCGACGGCGACAAACAGCTGGAATGTGTCACGTGGCGGAATAAATCCACCGGACAGACTAGCGTCCGCGACATCCGGCATGTTTTCATCATGGCGGGCGCATCGCCGCGCACAAAATGGCTGCAAGGCTGCATCGCCCTGGACGAAAAGGGTTTCATTCTCACCGGCCGGGATCTGGACAATGCGAACGGCTCTCCATCATGGGCGCAAACACGGGCGCCGATGATGCTTGCGGCGGAAATAATCAGGCGCGAATCAGACTTGAGGCGATTAATCCACGATTGCAAATAGCTTGCTGAATTACCGAGAGTCGCGTGCGAAATGCCAGCAATTCCCGCGAGCATCGCTGAACCCATCTCGGCAATGAGTTCTTCTTTGCTGTAAGACTCTGAGCCGAATTGATGGTCTGTCGAGTTTTCTGCGAAACGATTCAGACGTGACGTGTGCCCGGTGCTGTGCGTAAGTTCGTGGAACAGCGTTGAGTAGTACGCTTCTGGGGATTCAAAGCAACTGCGAGACGGCATCCCAACGATATCCGCAGATGAACGATAGAACGCTTGCGAATGTTGCTCGATTCGCGGGGCATTTGGCATCCGATTGGTGATGGATTCGCATTCTTCGATTGGATTGACTGGTTTCCGGTCGTCACCATAGAGTGCTTTCAAGCCCTCGCATTGCTCGATATTGAAAACGCGATAGTATCGAAGCAACACTGAGGTCTTGTTCTCGGTCTCTCCCGTCTCGCTGTTCTCTCTCTCGTATTCGTTAAACTTCCAAAACGAAACCAGACTGCTTTTCTCGCCTTGGCGGACGTGTGCGCCCAACTGCTTGGCCTGATTAAACGTGAGCCAATACGGAGAGCCGTAGCCTTGCGTCGCCAGCAAGAACACGTTCAGCCCACGATACGGCTTCTCTGAAATCAGGTTTCGAGGGACGGACGTTGACCACGGTTTACGCCACGGCGCTACGCCTTGCTCCAATTGCTTGAGAATACACTCAGTGATGATTTCTGGAACGGTCGGCATCTGTTTGGCCTCCGAACCCTCACAAAAAAATCCAATAGAGTTAAGGCTTAGGGCCAGAGGATGACTTTTTTTGACCTAAGGGAGATGCCCAGCGAGATTTTGAAAATTCGACTTTCCGGCTGATATATGAGTTGCTTACGAGGCCGAGGGACCCATTTCGAGGTGGAGCGTCAACTCAGTGGATTGCGATTACTAGTGCGAAGCGGATTTCGCAACATCTACCCAGCCAGGGAAGGGCTGGAAGCACGACTCAAGGACTCGGGAAATACCAAGGAAGTATAAGTCCGGCCAAACCGCCGATTCAGTCTAAACGGCACAGCCTCCTTGTGGAAATCCGCAAGAATCCTCTGGACTTTCTGCCAAGAGGGGACCATAAGGATGCACAGTGATGCCCCAGCCAGGAGGTTAGATCATGCGATTAAAAAAGTTGGCCGGTTTCGCAATGACACTGCTGCTCGTGGCACTCGCTTTGAACGTGCCCGTCGCGGCAGCCGATGAGCAGTCTGGGACCTGGAAGATGGACCCTACCAAGTCAACGTATAGCCCTGGGCCCGCAGCGAAGAGTATCACCTTAAAGATTGAGTCTGACGGGGATAACATCAAGTACAGTTCAGACGGAATCGACGCCAGTGGAAATCCGACCCACGTCGAGTACACCGCAAAATATGACGGCAAGGACTATCCCGTTACCGGCTCGCCCAACGCTGATATGGTAGCGTTGGAACGGATCGACTCCAACACCATCCAGTCCACTATGAAGAAAGATGGCCAAGTTGTGATGACCGTGACATCGGTGGTCTCTAAAGACGGGAAAACGCGGACTTCGACATTCAAAGGCAAGAACGCGAAGGGGCAGGATGTAAATAACATCCTCGTTTACAACAAACAGTAAAGCGGTTTCTTAAATTGTTGACGATGTGACCGGGTGCTTCTCGCAGGATCGTTGGCGAGCCTGCCTTGATTTTTTGCCCGCCAGCGTGAAGTACCGCCTGAAAGCTCGTCCCAATCGATGCGGAACCCCAGACGGTGTCTGCATCCGGCGAAATCCAACTGTAGTGGTTTGCGCCCACTGAACAGAAGAGCACCCTCCCTCGAACAGAAAATCCTTAACTAGTCTCGCCCCACCGTTCGTAACGCCCACCCAAACCGTAGTGCCCGAAAAACGCGCTAACCCGGACATTGAGGATCAGATAGGTGTTCATAACAGGGATTATCACTACCTATTTTCGCCGCGTTCCTCGGAGAAGCGATAGGGCCGGGTCAATTTTTATTTTTCGCTCTCGGGAAACTCGCGGTAGACTTTTACCAGCGGTCCCAGCCCTGGAGTTTCCCATTGGACCAACTCATCTTATCGTTTGAGGAAATGGTTTCCTTAATTGAGGACGACATTCGCTGGATGGCTAGTGCCGCACAATCCTTCGATGAAATCGCTCAACGCACGCCGGATGGTGAAGAGAGGAGCCACTTACAATTTCTTGCCGCCCGTTACCACGAGTACGAGGGAACCCGTAGAGCGCTAATTGAGAAAATGCGACGGCAGACGCCTGCTAGCTAGTCAGCACGTCCGGCCCACCAGGGAAATGTCGAGTGTGAAGCCTGAGCCGACGGGAATCAATCAGCTATACCAAGCAAGCTTCACCGAACTGCGTATTACCAATCATCCGTTGCATTTTGTGTTGGCGGTCATGGATTGCTTCTCACGCTATCTGCTTGTGTTGCGAGTTTCCTCCGCGACCACGACTCAAGACCTCACTAAGGGACTAGATGAAGCGTTGAGAGAAGCACAGAAGGTGTCAGGGCTGGCTAAGGATGGCGTAATTACTCTGGTGACAGACGGTGGCCCGAGAATCACCGCCTCGAAGTTCTCGGACTACATTTCAGGAAAGCCATTCCATCATGTACCTTGCGCGATCCGCCCTTTCCGGTCTCTTGGGATGGTCAAGCGACTAATCTGGGCGCTGAAAGATGAGGAAATCAACCTGCAGGAGTACCGAGACCCCGTCGAAGCCCAACTTTCGCTGGAGCGTTTCCGCTGCACTTACAACTTCGTACGACCTCACCAGGCGTTACGCTATCGGGTTCCAGCGGACTTGTTCTGTGCGAAATCTGCCGATTCAGCGTGAGAATCATCAAATCCCCTTTTACGACCACTTCTAGGACCAGCGGGGTGTCGATATCAGGCGCTCTGAATCTCAGACAGATTCTTCAGATTTGGTCTTTCCCGAAACGCGAATGAACACGTTGCACTAATAAGCACATCTGTCCCTTTAAACAGGTAGCTCTTGAATCCTTCTTGGTAGAGAACATGGAATGGATTCTTTCACAGGACGCAGTGGTGGAGTGGTGCATTGTCGAAAAGCAGTGGGCGCAAGCTGTTCTGTTCCTGACACCGCCAGCCGACGTATACGGCAAGTCCGATGAAAAGCGTAATTCAGAACTACTTCAAGAGATAAATTGCCGCCTAATCTCGGCTGGGTTTAAAACGAATCTACCAATGTACGCTCGTCATGCGGACGGGCATGTAATGATGGATTATCCAAACAGAGCAATCGAAATTCTTTCAACAGCTTGGGTGAACTAACGTTCTGGGAATTTCCCACCTTAAATGGGTCCTACAGACCGGCGACCACATACATGCACTTGTCCAGCGAGGTTTTGAAAATCGGAAAATTCAGGCTGATATGAGTTACTTACGAAACGAAGAACAGCTCCTGATCCTGTCGAAATGGGTAAAAGAGGTTGTTTTCGAAATGGGTTGTTCTTGCCACGAAGCGGAACGCTTCTTTGCGGTACCGTTGAAAGATGTTCTAAAGTCCGGATATGAAACGTTTGAACGTCCGAGAGTCGACCCGGGTACTTGTTGCGAGCTTCTTCACTGCCGCGAAAGCGTGCGCTAGCTGAAAGGCGGTGTAGTTAGGTCCAGACCGAGTGATACGTCGTACCGCACCGTCTCCGCACCGCATGGGCCGATCAGGATGACTTGGCCGCTTTTCCCGAATCGTAGGAGCGGATGAACTCGTCAACCTGTTTCTCTGCAGCCTCCTTAGCAATTCCATAACGTTCTTGAATTTTCCCGACGAGCTGGTCTCGCTTGCCGCTAATGGCAGTAAGATCATCGTCTGTTAGTTTTCCCCATCTCTCTTTCGCTTTACCCACTGACTGTTTCCATTTTCCTGCGATTTCGTCCCAGTTCATGTCTACCCTCCTGAACAGTTGAATTTCGCCACAAAAGAAAGTTAACGCACCATGCCAAGCAAGTACAACACCAACACAATTACGACGACCGTGCCAACTATCCCCAAGCCGCCACCGGCGCCCCATCGCGAATAGCCGTAATAACCGCCGCCTCCCGCGAACAGGAGCGCTAGGATAATGATTAGCAACAGCATTCAGATTCTCCTCTCATGAGAAATTGCATAACGTGAAATAAAATTCGCACGTCTCGCTATCTGCTGCAAACTTGTTGACCTTTCCGACCGCGCGTATTCGACTCTGATTAGGTCTACTTTTGGCAAGTTTTGCTGACCATCTTCAAATTCGTGACAGTCATGTGACCATGCTCGGTTGAGTCCTTATCTATGCCGTGCTCTTTTGCCTCGGTCTTCGCGTCTTCTTTCGCGCCGTGCACTGTGGCGTTGGAGACTACGCCGGTTATCGTGACGGTATGAGCGACATGATCTTCGAGCTTGACGGTGTCGCTCTTGAGCTCCCAAGTAGCGCCTTTCGCCGTAGTAAGCTTGTACTCGTTAGCATCGTCGCCTTTTTGAAGGCAGCCCGTGAGCGTCCGCGTTTTCTTGTGTGTGGTTTCTGTTGTGTCTTGCGCAATGGCCAGTCTGGCAGTGCTCGTAAACACGAACAACGCGACAACTGTCATCGCTATCTTGAGTTTCATCCCTAACCTCCGAAAGTTCGACTTGAGAAGCGGAAGAGCAGACCAGGAACTCGGCCAGACTCGTCTGCACAGAAGCTGTCTAGCTCTCAGCCAGCCACGCTAGCGGCGACGGCGGCGGAAGTCTGTGCAATTGTGAACACCTTCGTGCCCCCCTGGCAAGGGGACGTCGCGCGACACCTAACTCCGAAGGTCAGTACTTGTGAAGGTCTCCGAGCCTGTGAGAGTCACTTTACGGGGCCGCGGCCTGCCAGTGCGGGACCAGAGGTTATTGCCTTCAACTGTTCTAACTGCTTCTGTACTTCCTGCAAGTCATCCTTACCTTTCTTCGTTTCGATCGGACCCGAGGCGTCGGAATAGAATTGCAGAATGTTGTCTCGCAGATCAGCAGACGTGCGGTCAAATTTCCCGTCTGCTAACTTGGCTAGCAACTTGGCGTAGGTGCTGTCTGCCAATGAGTATTCCCCGGCTCGCGTTTCGTTGCCAGTATCGAAATCACGGTTGGGAAGCACGAGCGTATCTGTGCCGACTTCCTTGAGATAAATGCGGTACTGATCTACAGAAGCATTGATGCTTTTGAAGTACAGGTCTTCTGTTGCGGGAGTCGGAATTTTAAAATTAAGAGACTTGAAGGGTCCAATCTTAGGCATGAAGCGAAATATAATGGACCATACGCGCGTCCCGAAATCTGGCTTCGTGTAATCCTTTCCCCACTCTTTTTCATACTCGGACATTGAGAGACGATAGAGGAATTTCTTTTTGTTGAAGTCGGGATATTCTTTCACCATGTCTTTCTCGTGAAGTCGAAGAGCCACTTGAGTCATTTGTGGAATCATGCGACTGACCCCGAGGCGATAGGAGCCGACTGCAAGGTCTTCGTGTGTCAGCGCGTCTTTTAGCTCCACCCCGTACACAATCGGAAATGTTCTCTCAAGCAGGGGCTTGGATACTTTGAACCCGATGAAGTCATGGTATTGCTGCGAAGCGTAGCGGTTTTTCGATACCTGCACCATGTCAAATCCAAATTCAGTTTTGATGTGTTCCGTCTTGCCTTCCGCATATCGCACCGAATTGCCGTACTTGGCTCGCAGCTTCGGATATCCAATAGCAACGGACTGGTTCACTGCTGGATGGCCGTCAACGTCCGAGGCATAGTGAGCCAGTGCGCCCAACGCGAAGGCGTATTCGTTAGCATCTTGGCTTTGGGCAATCAGCTCGCGAACGAAATCTCCGCTGCGCACGTAGTGCACCAGATCGCTGAATTGGATACTGCCGAACGGGTAGTAGCCCAGATCTTGAATGACGGCGCCGCCGTAAGCATATGCGTGCGCCTCCTTAAGCTGATCTTCCGACAATCCTGGATATCGTTTGAGCAGAAGAGGCTGGATATCGCCCTTCCAGAGGAGGTCAACTATCTCCTCATGCGTTAGCACGGAATACGCGAAGGCCCCACCGCCGCAGATCAACACAATAAGTAGAATCGCTAACAAACGAAGGCATCGCTGGCGCCAAAATCCCCAAGTACTTCTTTGTGGTGATAATTTCCTAATCTGGTTTTCTGAGTTCATTAACAAGTTCCCTCGCTTCTAGTCCAGGACGATGGAACCTAACGGCCTGCAGGACGATCGAGTGCTGGGCGAAAATCTCGGACTGCGGTCGGTTTCTGAATGCCATGCTCGTTAGCGGCGCTTTTATCGATAGAGCCTGCACTCCACCAGATTAATCCCAGAGAAGATGGAGGTCTGTCCGGTTGGGAACACTTTCGCCTACTTATTTCACATTCAATCTTTCACGCGACTAGCCGAAAACTTGGCGCTTTTGTTGCCAGCAAATGGGCCAATCACTCGACAAATAAATTTATCGTTTGACACATCTGCCCGCGACAGCGCATCGTTCAACCACTCCCCTTAGTCCCTAAATCGCAGCGGGTATTTGAAATCGACCGACTTGCCCAGTTAGAGTTGTATCGAGTTTTACGTCCTCGTGAAGAAAAGCCGAGCGCATTTCAGGCGGCGTGGCGCACGCTGTCCACGTCAGAAGCAGTACATTGCCCTTTACGTGCAGAAGAAAGGTGTACTGGAAGATTTCCGAGACTCTCCTCGCTGTTGGCGGCGCATCGGCCCTTCTTACGTCGAGTCCTGCCACCATATACTGTCCGTATGGCATATCTATCGGCAGTCCAGCGGATTACGATTGGGGGCGTGCCTTCGAGCAGCGCCAAACTGTTTCCGCTGATGAGGGCGGCTTTTTGTTGGCTTCTATGCGGGGCCTTGGTGGGAGGCGTTTCTCAAGCTCGATCGATACAGGCGTCTCGACAGCCTCCCACGGAAGTCTTGCACGTGCCTGAACTCGATGCCGGCTTTCACCTTCTCTACGAACTGAAGTTTGAGGAGGCGCGCACTCACTTTGAGGCCTGGCAGAAATCTCATCCGGAAGACCCTCTTGGGAGTGCCTCCGAAGCAGCAGCTTATCTGTTTGAGGAGTGCTATCGGCAGGGCGTCCTGACCTCCAACTTTTTCCTCGACAATAAACGTTTTCTGGGGAAAATCCCGCTCAAACCGGACCCGGAACTGCGCGCAGCATTCTTCGCTGCGGACAAACAGGCGCAAGAGCTGGCGCAACTGCGATTGAAGACAGATCCCGACGATCCGAATGCCCTATTCGCCATGACCCTAAGCCTGGGTATGCAGGCAAACTATGCCAGTCTCATCGATAAGCATCAGCTGGATAGCCTGAAAAAAGTCCGCGAAGCGGATGTATACGCTAAGAAGCTTTTGGTGGTCGCCCCGGACGCTGCTGATGCCTATCTTGGTTTAGGCATGGCAAATTATTTCATTGGGAGTTTGCCTGGAACAAAGAAGTTTTTCCTCGGCTTCGCTGGCATCCACGGCGACAAGAAAGCAGGCATCCAGCAACTCGAGATCACCGCCGAGCATGGCCACTATCTGCGACCGTTTGCGAAGATTTTGCTCGCGCTGGCGGCCCTACGTGAGAAAAAGACAGAAGTGGCCCGCACACAACTTAAGGAGCTCGTCGCTGAATTCCCCGAAAACCCGCTTTACGCTAATGAGCTGTCAAAGATTGAGGTTTCCGTTGCCCCGATGCGATGACGGCTACCCAGGGACGGCAGCCGTGCGCTGATCAAGGGCACGGACCTTAGCCTCGCTCTGCGATGGATTCAAACTGGTAGAAGAGGTCGTTTCTCTGCAAGTGTGCTGTACAGGGCATCTTTGCACTGTGCGAAAGCACATAGTGGAAGCTACCGTGATTGCGAAATCAGGAATCGCGGTTTGGAGCCTACCTATATGCACCTTGCAAATCGTTTCGTGACCGCACTATTCCTAACGGCGGCGCTTGCGACCGGTGGATCTATCATGGCCGCGGCAACACCGCAAGCGAGCGTTCAGGTGAGAGTCTACGATTCGGACCACCATGACTACCACAACTGGGATGACCGCGAAGACCACGCCTACAGGCGTTATCTGGGGGAGCATCACTGGACTTATCGTGAGTACCACAGGCAGCACTACAGAGTTCAGAGACACTATTGGAACTGGCGCCACAGTCATCCGGACCGCGATTAACGAAAGCTCACACCGTTTGCTTGGAGCCTCGGTGTGACCGCGTAGATGTGAAAAGTGTACACAACGGGACAGATTTCCGTCTTCTCGGTGGCTAATCTGTCGTCTCCGCTCTAGTTGAGATTTGAGAAAGCAGCTGCCTTAACTTAAGAGGTCGCCCATGGCTTTTGCTCCGTTTAATGTCGCACTTCAAGTGATTGCCGCTTTCGGGATCTTTGTTTTAGGGTACGTCACGCTTTTAGTCTCTCTAGTCATTTGTCTTGGCGTCAGTCTCGCTATTGGGAAGGGCATACGTGAAGGCGCGAGACGAGTTCGCGCGTACGCGGTGAGATCAGCCCCAGCAAAGACTTTTATTTCATCTGATGTCGACACTCCGGACCATAGAAAGAAACCAACCTTTATCCCGGTCTGGAGATGAAGACCTTGTCGAGCGTCCGATCGGTCGGAGGCAAGAATCGACTATTCGACGCCAGCCAACTAGGTGCAGAAACTAATGGGTTTTAAGGAGATCACAAAATGAAGCCGAGTACTGAGAATGAGATCGCAGGGAAGGTTCACGAGGTGAAGGGCACAATTAAGGAAAAGGTTGGCCAACTGACGAACGATCCCGACTTGGAAGGCGAAGGCATCGTTGAGAACATTACCGGGAAAGTCCAGAAGAACATCGGCAGGGTGGAAAAAGTCATTGAAAAACCCTAGCACCCGCTCTTCTCCCATGACCAAGCCGCGATGACTCCCGGGTTGGACTCAGCGGATTTACTGCAATTCTCAAGGCTGGGGCCGCAATTAGAGAGCAAGCGTTCGGCCTACGAAAGAGGCAAATCGAATGTTTCGTGGTTTGGCTCAACTCTTCGACGACATGGCTATCAAGACGATGCTGCGCAGTCTGAGCAAGGAAGTCGCGGTCGAGTATGAAGAGTCAGGCTATGCCAGCAAAATGGCAGACAAGTTGGCACGGCAAGAGGTATCCAGCTCAATACTGACGAGCAAACTACACGTGGATTGTTACCACGACGTGCGAGCGTGGAAAAATTCTTACATGACCGGACGAGCGAAGGTAGAGCGACCTTGATTTTTCGCACGAAGTAAGGCACCGGGTAGACCTCAGGACGGGATGAGCGCCTCCACAATATAGACGGGGCTCGTCCGTGCCTAAGCCCAAGCTCTGCCAGCGGCGCGAGTCACTTCGACTAGCGAATCGGCAAATTCCAGTGTTTCTTTCGTGAGACGCATCAAACCGTCCAAGGCATCTTGGATCGCCTGTCCTTCAACGAGATCTATTGAGCTAGTTCGCATCCCCTGCAAGCACAAAAAGATTGCTGTTTCGGCCGCATGAATTCGCTGAAGCAGTTCCTGTGGGTCTAATTCGCTCAAGGTGTCAGGAGAATGCATTTGCTGTCCTACTTTACATCCGGCTAATTTTGATATAGCGAACGATGTCTGGAAACATAGCTATGCTTGTAATTATCACGAGCACGGCAACCAAGCCTAGACCAATGACGAAATATCCGAAATGCATACGCCCTCCTCTTCTGCTAGATCAATAGCGTCAATCCTCCGGACTAATTTATCCGGTTGTCCAAGGCGACGACATATTCTTCAACAGCTAGAATTAATTCCTTCCGTACGTCCATCTCCCATCCATCCTTGATGCGAATGCATACGTCGGCGATAGATTCACCGACGATGCTGCAAGGCATGGGGATTTGGCATCCACGGATTGCGACGAGCAAAACCACCGATTTACCGAACCAAGGGGAATACCCCGAGGCAAGGTCTTTAATTCCCGCGGTGATCAACTCGGTCACCCTCCGGCCGAGCGGGCCTGGAAATTGATTCATAGACACGTGCATTTTGTATCGGGGATGGAGTGAGGAATCTGTTCAAATCTGCACACTTAGTCCGAACAGCGCCTGAAGGGTTAATACGTTGCCTACGCATGGATCATGTATGTGGGTCGTAGGCTGGTTTCCTGCATATTCCGCCGTTTCTAGTGTGCAACTGCTTCTGCGATGGGATAGTCAAGCCTTGCATTTGACAGTCCAGTCTCCGCAGAGATGGCAAGGATTGAGATTAGTTCTAACCACATTTCCTATGGTTGTTATATAGTTCGCTCGTCTATCCGACCATTTCAAAGCTACCAATTCAAAACCTGAACGCTGGAGAAACTATGAAAAGCGCTTGCACGCTGCTCTTCGCCTTGCTTCTGCTCCCTTCAATCTCCGCTGCACAGAACGCGCCAGCCCAGCCCGCCGCACGTACTGACGTTTACCATGTCTACTTCGCTAAGGCCGCTCTCGGCAAAGCCGGGCAACTGGGTGACTACCTCAAGACACCAGACCCCAAGGCTCCCATGCCGGGACATTTTCTGGTCCTGCGTCATCAGGACGGCGATGCCTGGGACTATGTGGTCATTGAGCATCTCGGAACCAAGGCTACCGTAGATGCCGCGGGCAACCCCCAGCCCGCATCCGCCCGTGACCTGGGTGATTGGCACAACGACACCTTTGTCAACGGCCCGCCTTGGTCCGAATTCGTCAACGCAACGGGAATTGCCGAGGGGTCGGGAGCCAAAACCACAGGGTCAGTCTATGTCCTCTCTGTATACCGCGCCGCTGCCGGACATCGCGACCAACTGGAAAAAACGCTGAGCCAGCCACCAGCTGCGGGTGACACGTCCGTCGGCAACGTATTGATGCAGCATCTAGAAGGTGGACCCTGGAATTTCCTGACCATCGTTCGCTACAACTCGTGGCAGGACTTCGCTACGAATGAGAGCAACAGCGTGGCGCAGACGTCCAAAGGACAAGGTGGCTGGTTCCAATTGCGCGACCACGCTGCCTTCCACAACGACACCGTCACCAACCGCATCGCTCCCTGAGCGCGGAAAATGGCGTCACAGGCTTACTGACAAGGGTAGGCGCTCGGCTGGCGTTTGTGCCTGCCCCACATGCCTGATTGGTCCTGGAGATTTCGTACCATTGGGTCGGACGCGAATCTTTTTAGAGTTGCAGGGCAGTGGCTGGAACCGGGCTGGGGTGGCTCCTCTGGGAACTGGACCACCCTTTTTTTTCCGAACTAGACTCAGCGTCTCTCCACTTCTCTTCAATTTTCGTTCCGACGACGCCGTGACTGTTCCAAATGGAACAGATTTACGGAAGGTATTATCGCAGCATATTTAAATGAGAATGAAGCACCTGACACCAAATCAATTGTCCTCTGTTCCTTGTCCAAGTTGCGGCGCCGCAGCCGGGCACCTTTGTGGACTGCATTCACGTGGGCTCCGCTTCGAACCGCACTTGGACCGGAAGCTGTCCGCTATTGAGGCCGTGGAACGAAAAAGAATGCACGTCGATGCAAAGCCACTCAATTCAAAAATCGCGAAGTAATCTACATCGAAAAGATGCCGCACCTTGGGAAACGCGCCAATCGAGCCATTGCCAAAGCTGAGGGCCGCGATGACTAATTATCATTATCAATTGCTCGACATGCCCGTGCCTCGC